>Ga0334883_1000741_pt1 | contig 55449 bp, 37 predicted proteins | sample GraSluR1_MG_6_FD_207230 | JGI IMG/M metagenome (GOLD analysis project Ga0334883, IMG submission 207230) | Sludge microbial communities from methane-producing bioreactor in Wageningen University, Netherlands - Granular Sludge_09_05-R1 | ecosystem: Engineered > Bioreactor > Anaerobic >...
TGGGGGAGTGGAAGCTCGAGCCGTCGTCGTACGTCCACTGCTGTGGCGTGGTCCAGGTGTACCCGCCGTCTTCTGACACCGAGAACCACTTGTAGCTGGGGAGAAGGCAGTCGGGGTCCTTGCTGCCCCCGTTGCTGCCCCGCATCACGCACAGGATCCGGCCATCGGCGAACTGGGCCAAGGTGGGCTCGATCATGCCCCTGGTCGAGCGCGCGGGATCGCCCTGGATGCGCCGGGCCGTCTCCCAGCTCAGGCGGCCGTCATCCTGCCAGGTGCCGATGACGATCACCACATCGGTGTACGTGAACCCGCCGCCGGGTGAGGCGAGCTTGCCGTCCTCGCCCAGGATGCAGGCCTGGGCCGGGATGAGGATCTTGCCCTGCTGCGTGCGCAGCATCTGGGAGCCCACATCTCCCATGAAGATGGCGTTCTTGCCGCGCCAGACGCCCTCGAAGGGGTTCTCCTCCGTCTGCCCCGCCGCCACGATCTGCTCGTCGAACAGGTAGGTCTTGCCCCCGTCTTTCGACACGCGGTAGCGCAGGTAGTAGGTCTCCAGGGCCACGGGTGGCTCCACGGTGTTTGGGTCCAGGCCGGGGGTGTCCATGGCCGGGACCACGCGGACGATATTGCCGGTGAGGTGGTCGGCAAAGAGCGGGAATCCCTCGCGGCGGTAGCCGTGGGGCAGGCCGCCGTCGAAGTCGGGGCTGGGCGGCAGTGAGGTCCAGCTCTGGCCGTTGTCCGGCGAGTAGCCGCCGACCTTGACCATCTGGGTTCCGGTGGCGTGCAGGTACGAGGCGTGCATCAGCGGTGAGGTGGCGTCCAATAGCGTCTTGCTCTCGAGCGTGAGTGTGAGTGGAAGCATGGCGGCGGTCTCCTGTTCGTCCGAGAGTGCGGGCGGTGAGGTGAGCGGCGCGGTTGCGAAAGCGAGTGCGGCGAGCAGGTGGCGAAGGCGCATTGGGAGGCTCCCGGACATGGTGATGGGCGGGGCGATGGCGGACCGCAGCGGTGGCGCCACGGACCTTCGAGCACCGCTATTGGGGATTTCGCGCTCTCCCCTGGTTGCCCTTCCTCGACCGCCCGACCCTCTGCATGCGAAACAGACGTGAAACAGCTTGGAAAGCCCGACGAAACACCGGGACGGTACTCTCAGCCCGGCCTTGAACCAACAGGGCGCTTTGCCCGCGAGGAGGACGTACCGATGCAACGTTTTGTCACAGTGACGGTCATGGCCCTGGTGGCGGCCACGATGGGTGCCCGGGCATGGGCGCAGGCCGATGCCCCACAGCCGCCACCGAGTCTGCAGTCGCTGGCGGAGCAGGCCACGAGCCTGAAGGTCGCCGCCGACACCGTCTGGGTGGTGATGGCGGCAGTATTGGTGTTCTTCATGCAGGCCGGGTTCGCGTATGTCGAGGCCGGGTTCACCAGAGCCAAGAACGCCACGAACATCCTCACGAAGAATCTTGTGGACTTTGCGGTGGGCTCTCTGGCCTACTGGGTCCTGGGCTTCGGCCTGATGTTCGGTGCCGGGAATGGTTTCCTCGGACTCTCGGGGTTCTTGCTCAATGAGAGCACCCCACAGACCTTCGACTCCCTGAGTTGGTCGGGTGTGCCTTTGATGGCCAAGTACCTGTTCCAGCTTGTGTTCGCGGCGACGGCGGCGACCATCGTCTCCGGCGCGATGGCCGAGCGCACCAAGTTCAAGTCCTACCTGGTCTACTGCGTGGCCATCAGCGCCTTCGTCTACCCGATCAGCGGGCACTGGATCTGGGGCGGGGGCTGGCTGGCGAAGCTGGGCATGTGGGACTTCGCAGGCTCCACGGTGGTGCACTCTCTGGGCGGCTGGCTGGCCCTGGTCGGAGCCTGGATGCTGGGACCGCGGATCGGCAAGTACGACAAGCAGGGGCGGGCGGTGGCCATTCCCGGGCACAGCCTGCCGATGGCTACGCTGGGCACCTTTGTCCTGTGGATGGGCTGGTTCGGCTTCAACCCCGGGAGCACCATGGCCGCGGACCCCGACGCCATCAGCCACATCGCGGTGACGACGAACCTCGCCGCCGCCGCCGGAGCGCTCGTGGCGTTGGTCCTGAGCTGGGGAGTGTACAGGAAGCCCGACCTGGGCCTGTCGCTCAACGGCGCCCTTGCCGGCCTGGTGGCGATCACGGCGGGCTGCGCCTTCGTCTCCCCGCTCTCGTCGGTCGTCATCGGTGCCGTCGCCGGCGCGGCAATGCTCGTGGCGGTCCGATTCTTCGACAGCGTCCACATCGATGATCCCGTGGGCGCCATCTCCGTGCACGGTGTGTGCGGGGCTCTGGGCACTCTGGCCGTCGGCCTGCTGGCGCAGGAGCAGTTCGCCCCCGGCACCACCGGGAACGGTCTTCTGTTCGGAGGCGGGCTGAAGCTGCTGGCCGCTCAGGCCACCGGAGTTGCGGCGGTGTTCGGCTGGGCGATGGTGACCGGCGCGGTCATCTTCGGGGCCGTCCGAGCCGCGGTGGGTCTGCGGGTGGAGCCCCAGGAGGAGATCGACGGCCTGGACATGCACGAGCACGGCGCCGCCGCCTACAGTGAGATCTTCGTGCAGCCCTTCGGCGGCTCCAATGGCTTCGCCATCCCGCTGCAGACCCTCCAGGAAACCAGCGAGAGCCCGGACACTCAGGTCCTTGAGCCCATCAGCGTCCCCTCCACGCCGATGGCTCTACTGACCGCCATCATCAGGCCCCAGGAGCTGGAGCGAGTGCGCCAGGCCCTGGCCGAGACCGGCGTCATGTCGCTGACCGCCACGGAGGTCAGGGGCAGCGGACGGCAGGGAGGCATCAAGGAGGTCTTCCGCGGGGTCGAGTACACCGTCTCGCTGCTGCCCAAGATCCGCCTCGATATCGTGGTTGCGGAGGAAAAGGTGCAGCAGGTGGCCGGCGCCCTGATGAGCGCGGCGCGGACCGGCGCCGTTGGGGATGGGAAGGTGTTCGTCACTCCGGTCGCCGATGCAATGCGCATCCGTACCGGGGAGCGCGGAGTGGCCGCCGTCTAGCCGGGGCGGCATCCCGGCCGCCGCTTGGCCCGCGCCCCGGTTCGCTCGCCTCACCGGGCGCAGCCCGGAAGTCACATGCGTATCCGACAGCCCGTCAACAGCAAAGGAGCAACAACCATGACCCGACCGGCCGCAGTGACGTTGGTGGCGGCACTCGTGCTGACCACCTCTGTCTGTCTCGCTACCCCCTCGACGCTCGTCTGGATCCCATCCACCGACGTGCAGGCCGTCAGGACCTGGCACTTCGGAGTGGATAACCTGTTCACCCTGGGCACCCCCGCCAAGCAGGCGACGGACTGCACCGACATCGGGCTTACCTATGGACTGGCGCGCAACCTGGAGGTCGGCATCGACCTGCTCAGCGGCATGAGCGATCCGCTGTTCTTCAACGCCAAGTACGCCCTGGGCTCGTTCGGTGCGAAAGACGAGTGGTCCGTCGCCGTGGGCGCCTACGGCCTGGGCCTCGAGGACACAGTCTCGCAGGACATCTGGTACGGCCTGGTGAGCTACAGGTGCGGGCAGGACCGACTTCACCTGGGGTACTTCACCGGGGCCGGCCACGTGCTGACCGACCCCTTCACCGGCGCCGACGAGAGCGCCGGCATCCTGCTGGGCTGGGACCGACCGCTGGCCGACAGATGGTGGGCCGGAGTGGACTATCAAGGCGGCCGCAGCGCGGTTGGGGCCCTGAGTCTGGGGGTGGCCTACAGCGTCTCTGAGACCTCGTCGGTGCTCCTGGGGGCGAGCTTCTGGAACAACGGCGGTATTGCTAACGCGCTCACCTTCCAGTATGATCTGGACCTGTAGGTGCGGGGTGTTTCGACACGAGCCACCTAATCCGGTGGAGGCCTCCGATCGAGATCGGGGGCCTTTGTGTGGGTGCACAAGTGGCTGTGAATTGGCCCATATACCTCAGAAGAGACGTGATTTGCCCTCAAGAACCGCTGCATTCGGCCGTAAACCCAAGAGGGTGAGTCGTCTCTGCATATCCTGTGTAACAGGGACCCTGCCCGCCCTCGGTCTTGGCCTCCGCGAGGATTGCACCCCACCGGACCCGATCCGCAGACACGCACAAGGAGAGATGACATTGTCGCGCGCACCCTGGACGTCTCTATTGCTCCTGGTCTGCACCGCAGGCATGGCGCTGGGCTCACCGCTGAACCTGATATCGGTGCCCTCCACCGACACACAGCCTGTGGGAACCTACCGGCTGGACGTGGACAGCATCTCGGTCATCGGCACCACCGACAAGTACGTGAACGATCTGGGGTCCACCGGACTGAGCTATGGGGTGTGCCGGGGTCTGGATGTGGGCGTTGAGGTCCTGTGGGGTGTGGACCACCCGTTCTTCGTCCACGCCAAGTACGCGTTCCCGCTGTCCAGCGAGAGCGAGGCTTTCAAGATGGCCGTCGGGGGCTACGCCCTCGGGCTGGACAACGCCCCGACCCACGATATCTGGTACGGGGTGGTCAGCTATGCCTTCGGGGCCGACCGGCTGCACCTGGGGTACTTCACCGGGAATGACAACACCCTCCGCGATCTGCTGGCCGGCACCGACGAGAGCAGCGGTCTCCTGCTGGGCTGGGATCGCACGCTGGGGGAGCGCTGGTGGGTCGGCGTGGACTACATGGCCGGCAAGAGCACTCAGGGGGCGCTGAACGTAGGTGTCCGCTACGACATCTCGCCGGACTCGTCGTTGCTGTGCGGGTTTGACTTCTGGAATCACGACGGCATCGCCGATACGGTGAACCTCCAGTACCAGTTGAGCTTCCGGTAGAAGCCTGTCCGGAAAGCCGGGGCCGCCGTGAGGGTGTCATCCTGAGCGACCGTCCCGCGGAGCGGGACAGCGAAGGATCTCGTTGGCGCTCAGGGGCTTCAAGGAGCTCTTCCGCCCATGCGGCGCAGGTCCGGGCCCGCGCCGCCCGCGCTTGCGACACCGGCGCTCCCGGATGACATGGAGCGGGTTCCCGGCCAGGCCTCCACGCTTCATTCGGACGCCACACCGTCTCCGGCCCCCCGGCAATCGGGGGGCCGGTTTGTGTTGCGACGCCGGTTGTCCGTCGGGGCCCCACCCGCGGAGTGGTTCGGGCGCCGGTAGGGCGTGTTCCCCTTCGTACGCCTGTCTTTGGTCTTCCTCGCCATTCGGAGGGGATGACCTATCCACAATCTCGCCACACAATGCCAAGAAGAATCCGTTAGACGCCGTGCCTGTAGGGGTGGCATACTCCCGCGTCGGATTGGCGCTTCGTGCAGCGTGGCGCCGATTGCGGACGTCCATCTCCCGACAGTCCACCCCCCTGGAAGCGGTGATCTGGTGGTGGGGCGTCTTGCTATGGGTGGTGGGGGTCCAAGGGGGGGTGTTCGGCACCAGGGATCACAGGACATCTTTGACCACCGTGCGCTCCGCGGCGGCAGGCAGCGAGTGTGCCGGGCCGCGCGGCGTAAGGGGGAACAGTCGGAGACCGGGCGGTCGTGCCGCCTTCGCGGCGGGCGAAAGCGGCCGGGAGCCGACTGACGGAGGGAACAGGGCCACTGCCTGGCATGTGGTCCACACGCACAACCAAGGAGAGATCCACATGGCGCGTATCGTTGGAATGATCGCAGTCGTCGCATGTCTCACCGCAACAGTGGCCTACGCCATGCCGTCCAGTCTGATTCTGGTGCCGTCCACCGATGTACAGGCCGAGCGCAGCTTCCAGGTTAACTACGACAATGTGACCATCCTGGGCACCCCCACCAAGGTCGCCCGCGACGGCAGTGCCTTCGGTCTGCAGTACGGTGTCTGCAAGGGCCTCGAGGTCGGCCTGGACTATGCGACCAAGACCGACGATCCTTTGTACTTCAACGCCAAGTACAGCTTCGATCCGTTCGGTGCCAACAAGGAGTTCGGCTTCGCCATCGGCGGCGCGGCCTTCGGGACAAACGAGAACACCTCCCCCAACCTGTGGTACGGTGTGCTGAGCTACAAGTTCGGCGTGGACAGGCTGCATGTGGGGTTCTTCACGGGTGACGACAACGTCCTGGCCGACCCGTTCGACGGCTCCGACGAGAGCAGCGGCCTGATGCTGGGCTGGGACCGCCCGCTGGATGACAAGTGGTGGCTGGGCGTGGACTACATCTCCGGCGAGAGCGCCATCGGCGGCCTGAATGTCGGCGTCAAGTACGCGGTCTCCGACAACTCCGCACTCCTGCTGGGCTACAACTTCTGGAACAACGACGGCCTTGCCAGCTCGCTCAACGTGCAGTACGACCTGATGCTGGGCAAGTAAGCCGTACGGTACGCACCGCAGGTGAGTTTGCAGCGGCCTCCCGGGATCGGGAGGCCGCTTCGTGTTCTGTACCGGCACGACGGATGCCACGGCCCCACCGACTCCGGGCCGAAGGGTATCCTGTGTCTCGCGGCGAATTGCTGTGGGAATACCCCTGACTACCCGGGCGCCGTCCCTGCGCCGCCCTGCGGAGGCATTGTGATGAGATTCGCGATCTGCAACGAGATCTTCTGGACCGAGGACGCCGAGAAGTGGAGCATCGCCCGGCAGTTCGAGGCCGCGGCAGAGGCGGGGTACGACGGCTTGGAGATCTCGCCCTTCACCCTGAACTTTGACGTGCGGGCCATCACCGACGAGCAGAAGGCGCAGATCGTCGACAGCTCCAAGAGCACAGGGGTCGCCGTGGCCGGTATCCACTGGCTGCTGTCGCACACCGAGGGCTATCACGTCACCGACCCTGACCCGGAGGTACGCGAGGCCACGGCGCGCTATATGGAAGACCTGGTGCGCTTCGGTGTCGAGATCGGCGGCTCCATGATGGTGGTGGGCTCTCCGCAGCAACGGTGGGTCAAGGAGGGCGTGATGTACGGCGAGGCCTGGGGCTGGTTCCGCGACTGCATGCGCCGCTGCGGGGAGGTGGGTGCCGAGGCCGATTTCAAGGTCTGTATCGAGCCGTTGGCGGTGTGTGTGAACAACAACCTGGTGCTCCGGGCCGCCGAGGCGCGGCAGATGGCCGCGGAGATCAACCTCCCCAATGTGGGCGTGATCCTCGACACCTACAGCATGCTGCACCAGGAAGTGGACCTTCCCGGCGAGATCGCCCAGACCGCCGACGTGCTGTTCCACTATCACTGCAATGACTACAACAAGCGCGCCCCCGGCTGGGGAGACACGGACTTCGTGCCCCTGATGAAGGCGCTGCTGGACGCCGGATTCGACGGGTACGCCTCCATCGAGGTGTTCGATTTCGAGCCCGACGCGGTCCAGCACATCACTTGCGGCCTGGCAGCACTGAAAGCGGCATTGGAGCGGGCCCGGGGTCTGTAGCCGCCGCCGTGGGCCGTCGCCGTACGCCGTCATCGTCCGTCTTTTGCGCCCTCACAGGAGGCCTCCCATGGCATACTGGGCCGACATTGACCCCGCGCAGTACCCGAAGCTCACCGGCACCCCTCCGGGCCCCAACTCCCAGCACTGGCACGCCCGCGCCGGGGTCTACATGAAGGGTTACTCCAGCCAGGTGCGGCTGTTTCCCGTGGCCTTCGAAAGCGGCCACGGAGTGACCCTGACCGACGTGGATGGCAATGTGTACCTGGACTTCTCCAGCGGCATCTACGTCACCGGGCTGGGGCACTGCCATCCCAGGATCTCCGAGGCGGTGGCCGAGGCGGCCAAGACCCTCATGAACTGCCATGACTTCACCACTCCGATCAAGGCGCGGCTGCTGGAGAAGCTTGCGGAGGTCTCTCCCGGCGACCTCAACGGCATCCAGTTCTACGATTCGGGGACGGCGGCGGTGGAGGCGGGCCTGCGCATCTGCCGGGCGGCCAACCACCCCAATATGGAGTTCATCTCCTTCCACAAGGACTTCCACGGCAAGACGCTGGGCGCCGTCTCCCTGGCCCGGATGGACCCCACTCAGGGCCTGCGGGCGCCGGGGTACTTCCTGTGTCCAAGGGCCTTCTGCTACCGCTGCGCCTTCAAGATGACCTACCCGCAGTGCGGCATGTACTGCCTGGACTACATCGATACGGTGATCAAGGAGGAGACCGCCGGACGCGTGGCGGCCATCGTGCTGGAGCCGATCCAGGGCTGGGCCGGCTCGACCGTGCCGCCGGAGGGCTATATGCAGGCCCTGCGCAGGTTCTGCGACGAGCGGGACATCCTGCTCTTCGCCGACGAGGTCCTCACCTGCATGGCCCGCACGGGGAGGATGTTCTGCGTGGACCACTGGGACGTGGTGCCGGACGTGATGACTCTGGGCAAGGGGCTGGGCAATGGCTTTCCGATCACGGCCATGCTGGTGAGCGACCGCTACAAGGACCTGGTGGAGAAGATCAGCGCCTCCACCAGCTACGGCGGCAATCCCATGGCCTGCGCGGCGGCGCTGGCGAGCATCGAGGTCATCCAGGAGGAGGCTCTGGTGCAGCGTGCCGCCGACCTGGGCGACTTCCTGATGGCGCGCATGGAGAAGATGAAGCAGGATCACCCGCTGATCGGCGATGTGCGGGGGAAGGGCTGTCTGCTGGGCATCGAGCTGGTGCGGGATCGGGAGACGAGGGAGCCCGCGGAGGAGGAGGGCAAGCTCGTGTATCAGCGGGCGTTCTCCAAGGGTCTGGCGTGGATCCCGGCCGGCAATGTCCTGCGCATGTCGCCGCCGCTGATCATGCAGAAGGAGGCGGCCCAAAAGGCGATGGACATCATCGAGGAGAGCATCGCGGAGGTGGAAAGGGAGCGCGGGTATGCCTGAGGGGGCCGCGCCCGCCGTCCGTCGTCGCCGCCGCGTGTCCGATTCGACCGTACCGGAGGTACAGCCATGAAGACCACCCACACTGCGTCGATCGCGCTGGCGCTGCTGGTCGCGAGTCTGGGCACCGCGGGAGCCGAGGGGTTCGCGTACAAGGTGACGTTCTCTTCGGCCGTTGTCCTGGCCCTTCCCGCCGAGACGGCCACCGGCCCCGTGGTCTACGTGCGCGGCCCGGAGGAGAGTTGGCGGCCCGGGGAGTTCAAAGTGGAAGACGGGCGCATCGTCATGTCGCTGGACCCGGCCACCTTCAAGGGCGGCAGGGCCCTGATTCTCATCAACCCGCCGGAAGGGATGGACATCCATGACTCCCGGCCGCCGGAGCTGGTGGGGATCGTGGTGGACGGAGTACCGCAAGAGCCGAGCGATCGGCTCGACCTGGGTGCCGGTGAGCGCTGGCCGCGCCGGATCGAGGTGAAGGTCGTGGATCGAGAGAACCTCCCCGACCCCGCCTCGGCGGCGATGCAGCTCGGCGGTCTGCCCGTGGAGAACCTCCGCGCCGTCCCCGGCCCACAGCCCAATACGCTGCTGCTCCGCGCCCGACTTCGGAAGCCCGACTACGGCGACCACCAGATCACCTACTCCGTGGCGGACAATTCCCCGCAGGCCAATCGCCTCACGGGGACGATCGGCTTCGGCCGCTTTGACCTCACCAACTACGTCATCGCCGTGCAGGGAGCGACGCTGACGCCCGACAGCTCCTTCTCCGGGTACGATGACATGGCGGTGCTGCAGGACGGGATCAAGCCCGAGGCGGGGTCCTCCCTGCCCGGATCGATCAGTTGGGCCTCGGCGGAGACGGACGCGCCGCACTGGGTCGAGGTGGACTTCGGACAGCCGCGGGAGGTCAGGGAAGTCTCCCTTCACTGGGCCAACTACAGCCACGAGCTCCACACCTCGAGGTGTTTCGAGGTGCAGGTGCCCGAGGGCGACGGCTGGAGGACGGTGTACCGTTCGCCGGAAGCGGGCGAGAAGCCCGGAGCGTGCACCACGGCGGAGTTCGCGCCACAGACGCTGAGCCGGCTTCGTGTGTACCAGCCGGCCGGTTGCGGCAGCCCGGCGCGGCCGAACCTCATGTGGCTGACCGAGATCGAGGCTAGATAGCCGACACGGTCGGTCCTGTGTCGATGCCCTGCAGGCATGGGTCGCGCAGGGCGCGCCGAACCGCGGATTGGTGCAGGCCTCGCCGCCTGCGTTCCGGCGCACGTCGCGGACGCAGTCGCCAGAAGGGGGATACGGACCATGCGCAGCTTGCTGCTTCTTGTCGCCGTGGCCGTGATGGTGCCGCCGTGCCCGGCCGCGTCCGTGAGCGAGGACGATGTTGTCCTGGTCGAGGAGATCGAGAACTTCGGCCGGACCGTGGGGCTGGAGCCGGTAGGCATGGAGGACGCCTCGGGCAAGATCGCCATGATCCTGGGCGGGCCTCAGTCCTCGGCCCAGGGGGCCGTGAAACTGCCGCCCGGCAAGTACACCCTGCTGGTGAGCGTGTGGGCCCCCGCCGGCGACCAGGACGGGTTCTTCGTGGACATCCGCGACCTGCGCGACCGGCGTGTCCCCCCGGGACAGCGGGCCTGGCACACGCTGGCCTATGACCTGCAGACCACCGCCGAGGAGATCGTGCCGATCTCGGTTGTCGTTCAGGAGGTGGGCCTGCGGGTCGATCAGATTGCGGTGGTCAAGGGGACGCTGAAGACCAACGCGGTGCGGGCGATCGATGTCCCGACGGCCAAGATGCAGGGGGTGCAGATGAGCCTGGACGAGCTGCCCCGCCTGGTCTCCACCGCCGTCCTGGCCGCGGTGCCGGACGCTCCCTTCACGGCCGATGCCGACACCGTGGCCCACCTGGACTTCGAGGCCGACATCCAGGGCGCGACGGGGACCTTCGAGGTCTCGGAGGGTCGCTTTGACAGGGGCCTGTACCTGGGGGCACCCGATGGGCGCCTGGTGCTGGAGCTCTCGGACGCAGGCCTCGGCACGGCGGGTACCGTGGAGCTCTGGGTGCGTCCGCGGCCGGCCCAGCGCCTGTGGTGGGACCAGGGCTGGCACTACTTCCTGCACCTGGAGCCCGCCGCGGAGGCGCCGGCGGACGCCGTGAGCATCGGGCTCAGCCGCCATCCCGGCACCCAGTTGCAGCTCAGCGCCAGGGGCGTGCACTCCCCACTCGGGGAGGCCATCTCGATCGCCACGGGCTCGGCGAGCATCGAGGACTGGCACCATCTCCTGGTCTCCTGGGACTTCGGCGCCAAGCCCCAGTACCTCTGGCTGCTTTTGGATGGTGTAGGCAAGCAGGTGCACTTCACTCCCTGGATCAGCGCCGCCTCGTTCAGCCGTATCGAAATCGGCAATTCCCCCCTGTCCGGCGGGCTGCCGTATTTGCAGCTCGATGGGACCGTGGATGAGGTCCTCGTCAGCCGCGGCTCGGTCAAGAGCCGGCTGGGCAGGTGAGCGGCCCTGCCCGCGCGCGGCGGCCAGCGGGCCGTCGCCGGGCTCCGGACCTTGCCCGGAGCGGTCCACGGGTTTCACCCGTGGCTATTGTGCCTTGCCCCTTCGGGGCAGACGGCGACGGCACTGCCAACGGCCGTGCGCCGAGCCGCCACCACACACATGCGCACGCCAACCGAATGGAGCCATGACCATGAGCTACTCCGGCATCACCGCGCTTGGTTTGTGCCTCGCTCTGACCCTCCCCGTCGCCGCCCAGGACCTTCCTCAGCAGGCCTCCGCCGCCATGGCCAAGGCGGTACACTATCTGCGGAGCCAGGTGGCGGTGGGTGGCGGCTATCTGGGCAGCTATACCGTGGACCTCAGCGACCAGTGGGGTGAGGGCCATGCCACGAGGAACCAGAACTGGATCCAGCCCCCGGGCTGCCCGAGCGTGGGTTTCGCGTTCCTGCGCGCCTGGGAGGCCACGGGCGAGCCGCAGTACCTGGAGGCCGCCCGGGAGGTGGCCGGAGCCCTGATCTACGGCCAGCTTGAGTGCGGCGGCTGGGACTACATCGTCGACCACAGCCCCGAAGGCGCCAGGGCCTGGTACTATCGGCACAACGCCGGCGGTGAGGATGAGGCCCTCAAGAAGGGCCGCAACCGCGGGACCTTCGATGACAACACGACGCAGCACGCCACCCGGCTGCTCATGGCCGTGGACAGGGCTCTGGAGATGCAGGACGCCGAGGTTCACCACGCGGCTCTGGCGGCCCTGGAGTTTCACCTCGAGGCCCAGGGAGACACCGGGGGCTGGCCGCAGGTGTACCCGCTAACGGGGAGGGGCTATAGCGACTTCTGGACCTTCAACGACAACACCATCGCCGACTGCTGCGATGTGATGATGATCGCGCACAAGACTTACGGTGACGAGAGGTACCGCGAGTCGGTACTCCGTTGCGGTCGGTTCATCATCGAGGCCCAGCTCCCGGAGCCACAGCGGGCCTGGGCCCAGCAGTACGACCACGACATGAAGCCCGCCTGGGCGCGACGGTTCGAGCCCCCCGCGGTGACGGCCGGGGAATCCGGGGGCGTGATGCGCCTGCTTCTGGCCATCGCGCTGTTCACCGGCGACGGGCAGTACCTGCAGCCGATCCCGGCCGCGCTGGACTGGTACAAGCGCTCCGAGCTCCAGGGGGAGGACCGGGGAAAGTGGGCGCGGTTCTACGAGCTTGGTACCAACCGACCGCTGTACATGACGGCGAACACGTACTTCCTGACCTATGACGGCAGTAACTGCCCGGATCACTACAGCTTCAAGGGGGGCTACTTCCCGGCGGCGGTGGAGCAGCAGTACAGCGCCATCACTCAGGTGGGACTGGCCAAGTACATGGCGCAGACGGCTCCTCAGCCGGCATCGGCGGAGGACAAGCTCGCCCGGGCCCGAGGGATGGAGGAGCGTGTGCGGCAGGTGCTGGAGGCTCAGGACGAGCAGGGGCGCTGGATCACCGGGGACAGGATCGTCATGGAGACCTTCGAGCGCAATATCCAGGCTCTTTCCGACTATCTGAGGCTGGTCAGCGACAGGTAGGGCAGTTGCGTGCGGCGGGCCGGCCGCGTTCCCCAAACCTCACCGCCTCATGCCGATCTCATCCCGCGGCCTTGCTGCATGCTTACCTCTTCATGTCTAGAATCGTGCCGGCAAAGCGCCGTTGGGCGAAACGGCCCGCGCGCTTCGGCGACACGGATCAAGACACGAGAGGACGGCACAGGCATGCGGACAACGTGCAGAGGTTTCACCCTCATCGAGCTGCTGGTGGTCATCGCCATCATCGCGATCTTGGCCGCGATCCTGTTTCCGGTCTTCGGCCGGGCCAGGGAACAGGCCCGTCGCAGCGCCTGCCTCAGCAATCTCAAGCAGCTTGCCCTGGCGGCCATGATGTACGGGCAGGACTACGACGAGCTTCTCCCGGTGGCCGCCACCCAGGGCAACCCGATACCCAACGTGGTGCAGGCACTGGAGCCGTACGTCAAGAACCGGCAGATATTCTACTGTCCGTCGATCGCGGTACTGGTTGCCTACAACGCCTCGCTGGCCCCCACCGAGGACAACTGGGCCGCAGGCAACATCGGCTACTACTACTGGTCGATGTACGGCATCCACGCCCACACCGGCCCCTTCCTGGCCAGCCACCCCGCGCGGCAGTTGACTCTGGCCTCGAGCACGAACCTGTGGATGTGGAGCGACGTCTTCGGGGCCTTCTACTGGAACCAGGGCGCCCCCTTCGTGCACAACATGCCCAAGTGGAGCTTCACCAATGTGGCCTTCGTGGATGGGCACGTGAAGTCCATGCCCGGACGCCCGGTGGACATCTTCCCGGACGAGTGACCGCCGAGCTGACCAGTCAGAGGGGCCTGCCCGGAGCGTCGGGCAGGCCCCGTCCGTTCGCGGGCGGCAATCCACGGGGGGCGCATCCCCCGCCGCCTCACTTCACCGCCCCCGCCGTCAGCCCCTTGATGATGTGCTTTTGGAAGACGAAGTACAGGATCAGCACCGGCACCACCGCCATGAACACCCCCGCCAGGACCACTCCCCAGTCTGTGGCGTGCTCGCCCTGGAAGCTCATCAGGCCGATGGTCAGCGTGCGCTGCAAAGGCTCGTCGATGAACACCATTGCCAGCACCAGCTCGTTCCAGATCCACGCCGCCTGGAAGATGGCGACCGTAGCGATGGCGGGCCTGGCCACGGGGAGGAACACGCTCCACAGTGTGCGCAGATGACCACAACCGTCGATCACCGCGGCGTCGCTGAGCTCTCGGGGGATCGACAGGAAGTAACTGCGCAGCAAGAGCACCGTCAGGGGCAGGCCGAAGGCGATGTAGGGGCCAAGGACGGCCACCCAGTCGCCGAACCGCTGCGCCCCCCAGGTCAGCGCCGCCGAGTGCTCGGCCAGCCTGCGCAGAAGCAGGGAGCCCGGGTTGAACTGGTACAGGGGCACCAGGACGGCATGCACCGGGATGAGCAACCCGCTCATAATCAATGCCAGGAGCGCCCCGGAGCCGCGGAACCGCAGGCGGGCGAAGGCGTAGGCCGCCGGGGCCGAGAGCACGAGGATGACCAGCACCGCCAGAGAGGTAACCACCACGCTGTTGAGCAGGTACAGCCCCATGTCGCCCTGCCAGGCCGCGACGAAGTTCTGCCAGACGATGCTCTCGGGCAATGCCCACGGGTACATCCGGATGTCCGTGTGGGACTTGAAGGCGTTCACCAGCGACCACAGGACGGGGGCCATGAACACCACCGCGGCCCCAATCACCAGGCCGTCGCGTACGATGGAGAGCGGGGTGCGCCGGCTCATAGCTCCCCGGCCTCCTCGCCGCTGGTGCCGCGCACGTAGACCAGCGTAGCCAGCAGCGTCAGAAGCAGCATGACCGTGGCGATGGCCGCCGCGTAGCCCATGCGGTCATTCGAAAAGCCGCAGGTGTACATGTACGTCGCCAGGACCTCACTGGCGTGATTGGGACCGCCCTGGGTCATGACCCAGTTGAGATCGAAAATCTTCACCGAGCCCACCGCTATCAGCAGCGCATCCACCGCGATCATGCGCCGCATCAGCGGCAGCGTCACCGACCGGAAGGCCTGCCATGCCCCGGCCCCGTCGATTCTGGCCGCCTCGTACAGCTCGTCGGGAATGGCCTGCAGACCCGCCAGGAGCACCATCATGTGGAAACCGGTGAACCGCCAGCAGGAGACGAAGATGATGGCGTAGATCACGGCCCACGACGGGTCCGACAGCCAGCTTTGGTTCTCGAATACCGGGCTCAGATGGACGAGAACGGCGTTCAAGGCGCCGAAGCTCGGATTGTAGATGGCCGTCCAGATCAGGCCCACGGCCACGATAGGCACGATGAAGGGCGCGAAGAACAGGGTGCGCAGGAAGCGGTGCAGGCGGCTCACGGAGCCGACGAGGACGGCCAGCAACAGCGCCAGCGGGAGCTGACCGATGATGGACAGCACCACGAACAGGAGGTTGTTCTTCAGGGCCGTGAGGAAGTGCTCGTCTCCGAGCAACCGGGAGTAGTTCTGCAGCCCGACGAACTGCTTGACGGGTTGCACGGTGCTCCACGCGTAGGTGCTCAAGGTGCAGGTGTGCACGATGGGGTACAGCACGTAGATGGCGAAGAACAGCGCCGCGGGAGCAACCAGGAGGTAGGGCGCCAGTCTTGAGTCTCGCATGTTGATGGTGGTAGACTCGCCGCGACACTCCGGCCGGCCGCCGTCGACGATGGGTGGAGGGTATTCCGAAGAGATCGTATTCGCCCGGGTCGCATGGTTCACCTCCGCGCGGCCCGCCACGCACCCATCGGGGGCTACGGCAAGACGAAGGCACGCAGCGCCGACCCCTCCCACGACGCGCGGCCGAAGTGGCCCCCGGGGCGCGCGAGCGTCGGTTCAGTCCGGGCGCAGGTGGAGGACTTCCATCCCCCGGAGCCGAATAGCCTCGAGGACTGCGCTATTCCCAAAGAGGTGGCCTGCTCATGACCGGGCGACAGCGGCTACTGGCAATCATCGTCCTGGCACTGCTCTGCGGCCACGGCGCGCAGGCAGATCGTGTGTCCCGCAAGACGATCGAGGCCGTGACGGCCATCGACGTGGGCCTCGGTGTGGAGCAGCTCCAGCGCCGGGCGGCGCTGCCCTGGGCACTGTCCCAGGCCCTGGTGTACTCCGGGGTCAGGGTGGGCTATGCCGACTTGTGTGTCGTCAGCGGCTGGTCGGGCGGCTTCTCCTACGCACCCGAGGCCCCTGCGGGCGATTCGCTGCTGCGCGGCACTCTGTCCCGCGGTGTGGAGATGTACGGCAAGCGGCTGGAGTTCTTCGCCTGGCCCGAGGCCCGGACAGAGGAGGAGCGGATCTACGCGGCCCGAGCCGCCTGGGAGTTCATCCTGAGCAATATCGCCGCGGATCGCCCGGTCATCTCCGACTACGGCGCCGGCGGTCTGTTCTATGGCTACGACACCTCACGCGACGAGCCCGTGGCGTACTTCGACACTCTTGGCCCGAGCTTCGGGGCCGTCCGGCGCACGGCCTTCTCCGATGGCTTCCGCAGGGACTTCCGTGAGCTGGCGGTGATCGTCGACGGCGGCTCGCCGGTGGACGCGCAGGCACTGCTGGTGAGCACCATGGCCGGTCTGCTGGTCAAGGCGCATGAGACGGGGGACGGAGACAGACCCGCGGGGATCCGGGGGATGAGTGCCCTCGCGGCCGACCTGCTGGACAATACCCATGACTGGACGGCCACGGTGATGTGGCTGGCCGATCCACTGGCGCAGATCACGGAGAGCCGGCTCTGCACCGCGGCGTATCTACGCCGGCGTGCCGAGCTTCTGGAGCCTCCCGCCCGCGAACACGTACTGGCCGCCGCCGATCTGTACAACCAGGCCTTCGACTTCTGGTGCCGGCGCTGGGACGCCACCTGGGGCGGTGCCAACGGCGACGAGCGCAACCCCGCCCTGAGGCTCGCCGAGCCCGGCCGCCGCGATTCCATGGCCGGCTACGTACACCAGGCTCTCGGGGCCGAGTTGCTTGCCCTGAGCGAGATCGGCCGCGCCATCGCCGCCCTGGAGGGAAGTGGCGAGACCCCCTGATGCCGGCCTGTGGGAGCATGCCCAGGAGCCGTCCGCGCCGCGGGCCCGATGGCCCGTCGCTCACCGCGCACCTTCGTGATGCGGGGCCCCGCCGCCCATGAGCTTCCTCAATCCGCTCCTGCTTTGGGGCGCCCTGGCGGCGGCCTTCCCTCTTGTCATCCACCTGTGGGGTCGCAGGCGCCCGCGTCGCGTCCAGTTCCCCTCCCTCCGTCTCATCCGTGCCGCACAGCAGCAGCAGCGCAGCTATCTGCGGGTGCGCGACCTGCTTATCCTGCTCCTGCGCATGCTGCTCATCGCCCTGCTCAGCCTGGCCCTGGCCGGTCCGGTGGTGCAGTCCGGCCCGCCGGCCTCCCTGCTGCAACCCGACCGGCGCCTGGCGGTGGTCATCGATGTGTCGGCCTCCATGGCCCGGCTGGATGGGGAGCAGTCGGCGATGGATCGCGCCATCGCTGTGGCCCGATCCTCGGTTCGCAGCCTGCCCGAAAGCACACAGGTTGATCTGTTCGAGGCCGATCGCCACCTGCGCCCCCTGGCGGGCGACACGGATCTGCGGCGGCTGAGGCCCGGCTCATCCCCCGGAGACCTCCCGGGTGCCCTGAACCGCAGCGACGTGCCGCTCCTCGCCGACCCCGAATGCCTGTGGCTCCTGATCACCGACATGCAGGCCACCGGCTTTCTCAGCCCGCTCGACGAGCCCCTCCCCCAGCCGCCGGTGATCGTGGACGTCGGGAGTCTCGCGCCCACCAACCACGCCGTCACCGACCTGCACCCCATCGGCGCCTGCCCTCTTCGGGGCAGCCCGCTGGAGCTGGAGGTCGTCACGCAGGTATGGGGGGAGACCACCGCGGAGGCCGAGACGCTCGACCTCTCGCCGGAGGAGGACGGCCGTGCCCTGCCTGGCCGGGCGACTCCGGCGGCCCCCGGACGGCACGCCACGCCCCTTCGTCTCCGCCCGCGGGGCTCCGGTGAGGTGCAATTGAGCGTCGCCCTGCCACCGGACGGCTTCCCCGCCGACGACGTGTTTCGTGCCGTGGTACACGTTCGCGAGAAGCTGCGCGTGGATATCCTCGCCACGCAGGCCGAGGCGAGGTTCCTGTCCCTGGCGCTCAATCCGGGGCCGCAGGCGGAGACCCACATCCGCCCGCAGTTGGTTTCCGACCTGTCTGACCTGTCGGAGACGGACCTCGTGGTGGTGGCCCGGACGCCTTCGGCGCCGCAGACCGAGCACATCCTGCGCCACCATGCCCGCGGCGGTGGAGTGCTGCTCTTCACCGGACCGGAGACGAGCTACACTCCCGAGATGCTCCGCGGCCTTCTGGGTGCGCCGGTGCGCATGGGGGACGTGGTGGCCGCCCCGGAGCAAGAGCCCTTCTCGCTGTCGGATATCGACACCGCCGGCCCACCCCTGGAGCCCTTCGCCAGCCCCCTTGCCGGCGACCTGCTGGAGCTGCGCTTCACCCGCTACCGGTCACTCCCGGGGGCCGACGACGCCCGGGTGCTGGCCCGGTTCTCCGACGGTGCGCCGGCCATCGTGGGCACCCTCGACCCCGACCGCCACTGTCTGCTCTTCAACAGCTCCATAGGCGAGCGCTGGAGCGACGCTCCGTTCCTGCCCGCCTATGTGCCGCTGATGCACCGTCTGTGCTATGATGCCACGGGGCCGGTACGGCCCGTCTGGCCGGACTGGTTCGTCGGTCATGTGCTCCGGGCCCGCGTCCCCGAGGGCGCCGGGCCGCTGGCCACCGTCACCGGACCCGACGGGGAGGTCCATAGGGTCGGGGCCGCCGGAGGCCGGTGGCACTTCGTGCCCGACAGGCCGGGGGTCTACACCGCCCGCTGGCGCGAACGGCACCGGGAGGCAACCGCACGCTTCGCCGCCAACGTGAGCCCTCTGGAGAGCGACCCGACCCGCATCGCCTGGGCGGAACTGAGGCAGCGACTGAAGGCGCCGCAGGCGCCGATCCTGCGCCCCGAGCAGGTGGAAGAGCACCTGCGCCGGGCCACCCTGACCCGTGTCAATATCACCCTGCCGCTGCTGGTGCTGGTCGTGCTCGGGCTGATTTGCGAGACCGCTCTGAGCGCCCCGCGCCGCAGACGAAGCCCGGAGGAGACTCTCAGGTGAATAGCCGGCCCACAACGTACGTCGCCGTGGACCTGGACGCCGTCGCCCACAATGCGCGGCAGGTGCTGGGCGGCCTGAAGCCCGGCGCTCGCCTGTGTGCGGTGGTGAAAGCCAACGCCTACGGCCACGGCATGGTGCCGGTGGCCCGCACCTGTCTAGCGGCCGGAGCGCAGTGGCTGGGCGTCAGCACGGTGGACGAGGGTGTGACTCTGCGGGAGGCCGACATCCGCGCTCCGGTGCTGGTCTTCATGCCCGCAAGCGGCGACGAAGTGCGGGCCGCCGTGGAGCACAGCCTCACCTGCACCGTGGTCTCCTCGGCCCAGGTGATGGCGCTGCAGCGTGAGGCGGAGCGTCAGGGCGCGGTGGCGAGGGCCCACGTGTACCAGGACCTGGGCCTCGGCCGCATGGGTGGCGACGAGCCCCTGGTGGACGTCGTCTCGGCCGCCGAGCCCTGGCCGCAGATCGAAATCGGCGGCACCTACGCCCACTTCGGGCCCCCCGGCTCCGCGGTGGCGCTCCCGGCCATGGAGTGGGCGGGAGCGGGCTCCAGCCTCAAGGCCTATGCCGCGGTGATGTTCGACGCCCTCAAGGAGGCCACCGAGCGCCGCCTGATGTTCCACGCCGCCGCCAGCGGCCTGTACTGCGAGGCCACGGACAACCACCTGGACATGGTGCGTATCGGCACGCTGCTGTACGGCCAGTACCCGGACCATATCCCGCAGCAGCAGCGCACCCTCGACCTGCGCCCGACCTTCGAGCTGCGCAGCCACATCGTGGCGGTGCACACGCTTCAGCAGGGTATGCGCATCGGCTACGGCGGAGAGTTTCGCTGCGGCCGCAGGACGCGGGTGGCCACGGTTCCGGTAGGGTTCGCCCACGGGTTGGGGATGGTTCCCGAGTCGGTGACAGGGCGCCTGCGCACGGTGCTCAAGGGCTTCGTGCGCGAGCAAGACGGTAGGCGGGGCCGCACGGATCGCCTGCCCTACGCCCGCGTGGGAGACCGGCGAGCGCCGCTGCTGGGCCGGATCTCCATGGACCAGTGCTGCCTGGACGTGACGGAGCTGCCCGAGGTGGACGCCGGTGCCGAGGTGGTGCTGCCGGTGAGGAGGGTGACGTGCAATCCGGCGATTGCGAGGGTGTATGAGGAGGGGTGAGGCGTCAAGATCCTGCTCGCCGTCGGTCGACTCTGCTCTTGCCGTCACGTCACCGCATGGGGCGCAAGCGGGTGAACGCAGCGCGGTGTCGTAGTGGGGTGTCGTGATGGGGTTGACAGCGAGGCGACGAGCCAGTACAATCGAGTTGTCAGACAAGCAGCGCGCCTCGATATTCAAGGAGCCCGGTGACCCTCGCGCCTCGTGCGCCTATACAGGAGCCCCAGCAGAGGGGGTGGCCCTGGGGAAGCCCGGCTCCTTCACTTTTTGGTCTCCCCGTCGTAGAGCACCCTCTCCAGGGCAAATGCCGTCTCGACCTCCCAGTCCTTCGTGTCCTTGGTCTCGAGGACCGCCTCGAACACCTGACCCAGGTAGAACTCCAGATGGCGTAGGCATTCCAGGTCGACAACATGGCTGCCGCTGTGAATGAGCAGGTTGCGTCTACGGCCGAGGCGCTGGATCTGCAGCCTGACTCGGTCGTGGCTGGCTTCGATGCGGGCGCGGCGCCAGGCCTGCCATCCAGCGCCGGCCACGCCCTTGCGGAGCTCATTGAGGCGCACATAGCCTACTACGTCACTGGCCTTGAGGATCTCCGTGAGCGGGTCCAGGACCGCCGCGTCGTCTGCCCTCAGCGCCTGTAGGAGAGCGTCTTGCCGCTCCACCTCTCTGGCCGCCTCCCGCGATGGTGCCGGGAGCAACGCTGCGTCGAGTTGGCGCTGTTGGGCACCCGGCAGGCGTCCGAACCTGTAGGACACCGCGAAGACACTGCGCTGGGGGGCTCTCCTGGCGATGATGGGCGCGAAGGCACCGGCCACGCGATCAGCCGCTCTCTCGCTGCCCAGATCGCCGACGAGGTGCTCCGCAGCCATCCACAGGAGCAGCAGACGGGTATCGGGCACAAGCTCCGTGGCAGCGCTCGTGGCCAGAGATGCGGCCTCAGTCAGCCTGCGATCATCGAGGGCCTGGTCAAGGAGCTCGCCCATGCGGTGTCGGGGGAACACCGGGTAGTGAGTGGCGGAGCTACGCACAGCCACCATTCTCTCCGTCTGAAGCTCAGGGCAGCGGACCAGGCACCTGAGTTCGGGATGTGCGGGCACAGCCCCACCCCACAGTGCGGCGATGGCGCATGCATCCCTGACTTTGCGGTACCCCGCGGCGGCGGCAGAAAGCTCGTCGGCGGCGTGGACCTTCACACAGAGCTTGAGGGCGCCGTCCAAGGCCATGAACTGCCGGGCGGCCGGGTCGTGGGTTGCCGGGGGCTCAGTCGACACGCTGATCTCGTGCGTCCGGGTGGCGTAGTGGTCACTCCGCTCAGCGCCCCGGACGCGGAAGTAGACGTCGTAGTCGTTGTCGGTGTGCAGCAGACGGGAGAAGAAGCGGGCCGCGCGAGCCTCGGCCGTTCGCTCCTGGTAGACAGCGGCCCTCCGGGCCAGGAAGTGTCCGTCGAAGCCGCCAGCCAGCGCCTCGGACGCGAGGCAGACCAGCAGCGGGTCCATGCGCTGACATCGGGTGAGGACGTTGCCCCCGGTCGCATCGAGCTGGTCCTCGATCGCCGCTATCGCGGCTTCGCGGTAGCCCGCCTCCTCCAGCATGTGTAGTAGCACACTGCAAAGGCGCGCGGTCTGGGCCCAAGCGCCACGGGCCGTACGGTCCGCGCGTTCGTCTCGCGCGTCCACGCCCCTTGCGCTCTCAGTGCCTCGAGACAGGCTGTCGCGTAGAGCCTCGGCTCCGCACGCGACCTGTGTCGCCACGTCCAGAGTCCCGATCACCGGGTCGTTGCCGATGAGGACCAGCGCCTCCTCACCAAGCGCACTGCTATCCATGCGGATGCGGGCGCTCTGGAGCTTAGCTCTCTCTAGGGCGTACAGCTCGCGGACGGCGACGCGGGTGCTCACAGATGGCGCCGAGACAGTCACCGGGGTCGTCGGGCTGCACAGCTCCGCCCACCGGGCCAGGAAGTACTTCAGGACGGGATCGGGGACACCAGGATTGACGACAGGACGATGCAGCCGGAAGCCGGTAGCCATCAGCGGCGCCCTCCCCCTGAATGCGAGCGGTGCTGACGTGGAGTGACCTGTACTGGTACTCGGCACACTGCCCGTCCAGCTAGCTGGTTCCCTCAGAACTGGGCCACTTGCGTCGCTCGGAGAGCATCAGGCCCGGGCAGTAGACGAGCCCTTTCGACCAACAGATGCCATACCCCTCTGTCGTGGCGCTACTCAGAGCCCCGCCGGCATCCAGGCACGGATACCAGAAGATAGCAGGGGCCAGCGCACGGGACAGCCCCGACCGCCTCGGGGCGCCGGTGTGCTCTGTGGCGCAGGCGCAGCCACGATGCGCACAACCGGCGCCCATGTGGGCGCCGGTTGTGGTTGGCGGGTCATCACTGGCCGACGGTGCCGCTTGGACCGACACCCCGCTGCATCCGCCCGCCTGCCGCGCTAGCTTCCCCCCAGCCTCCTGATCGCCTCCTGCAGTCGCCGCTGCAGGTCCTCGCCGATGCGGTCCCGCGTCCGGGGGCTATTGCCCTCCCAGCGCATCACCAGCTCCTCCCCCGTATTGGAGGCCCGCAGCACCGACCAGCCGTCCTCGTACTGCACGCGCACACCGTCCACCTCGTTGATCTCACGCTCCGCCCGGAAGCTGTCGGCCACTGCGGCCACCACGTCCCACTTGATGCTGTCTGGGCAGGCGACTCGGGGCGGGTCGGCGGGATAGTACACCGGCGCGCTCGCCACGATCTCGTGGAGCCTGTCTTCGCCCGCGGACAGTGTGGAGAGCAATCGCGCCGCCCCGAAGCTGGCGTCATCGAACTTGAAGTACGGGTCGTTGAAGTAGCAGTGGCCCGTGGTCTCGAAGCCCACCGGCGAGTTGTGCTTCCCCATGGCCTGGAGGATGAAGGGGTAGCCGCAGGCGACCAGGTCGACATCGCCACCGTGGGCGCGGATGTCGTCCACGATGGACTGGGAGCAGCGCACCTCGGAGACGATGGTGGCCGGGCCGGCCCGCAATGCGTCACGACAGACGGGGATCATGTACTGGTCCGGCTCCACCGTGTTGCCCTCCACATCCACCACGGCGATGCGGTCGCCGTCGGCGTCGATGGCGATGCCGATCTCGGCCTGTACCCGGCCCATCAGCTCCCGCAGCGGCTGGAGGGCGCCGGCGGCGAGGGGGTCCGGGCCGCGGCCGGGGAAGGTGCCGTCGGGCTCCTCAAAGAGGGTGTGCACCTCACAGCCCAACTCCCGCAGCAGCCGCGGTGCCGTCAGTGTCCCGCACCCGTTCCCCACGTCGAGCGCCACGCGCATGGGCCGGTGGATGGTCACACGCTGCGTGGCGATCCGGAAATACTCGGGGTACAGGTCACGCTTCTCGTAGTTGCCCTGCCCGGTGGCGAAATCGCCGGCGAGGACTTCGTGCTTGAGCGCCTGCAGGTCATCGCCGAAGAAGGGGCCGTCGCCCATGCGGACCTTGATCCCATTGTCCTCGGGCGGGCGGTGGCTGGCGGTGATGCCCATGCCGCCGTCGTGGCCCCACAGTCCGATGGCAAAGTACAGTCCCGGAGTGGGAGCCTGCCCCACATCCACCACATTGACGCCGGTGCTGAGGATTCCCTCGATGGCCGCTTCGGCCAGCGCCGGTGACGACGGGCGCAGGTCCTGACCGACCACGAGCGTGGCCCCATCGCGGCCAGAGAACCGTGTGGCATAGGCCCGCGCGATCCGGTTCACCACCTCCGGGGTGATCTGGTCCGCCACGCGCCCGCGAATGTCGTAGGCTCGGAAGATGGCCTCGGAAACTGGTGCCGGCATGTGGACGCTCCTCCTGCGGGATCGTGTGGGGAGGCGCAGCACGCGCGACCCCGGTGTAGATAGGCCATTCTCCGCGCCGCGCCGATCTCCTGCCGTCGGCGGGTGTCGCGAGGCACGGCCGGCACGCAAGCGGGGCCCGGTCTCCCGGGCCCCGCGGTGTGCCGTGCACTGTCAGTGGCGTCTGGCCAAGCCCCGCCTCACACCCAGGAGCCCATTGGCCCGGCCGAAAAGCCCGACTGGCCCGGCTCATGTCATCCTGAGCGTTCATCTCGCGCAGCGAGATAGCGAAGGATCTCGCCATATGCCAGGAGATTCCTCGAGCTGCTCTTACCGGGAGCGGACGCTCTCAGAATGACATTCCCGGCGAAGGCGGACTTCTCGGCCGCGCTTCTAGTACCCGTTCGGGCAGCCGCCGCCGCGCCAGTAGTTGTTGATGGCATTGGTGCCGATGATCTCGCTGTGCTTCATCCACTTGGCGTGGCCATCGAGGTAGCCCACATTACCGCCCTCGTTGTGCCGGTTGCTGGCGTTCTGGATAGCGCCGCTGTAGTAGCCCATCCACGTCCCGCCCGTACTGCTGTCGGCGAGGATGATGGTCTCCGAAACCACGGTGAACTTCGAGAGTGTCGGCATGTCCACCGTGGCGTTCAGGCTCCAGCCATACGAGCCGCACGGGGTCCATGCCCCATTGGGTCCGTAGCGCCAGGTGAGATCCGAGCTGGGGCAGATGAAGCACTGGGTGTTCTTGACGTACGGCTCGATGCCCTTGTTGAGATTGGTCTTGTCGTTGGGCGTGTTCCACGAGCTGCCCACCAGCCAGGAGCAGTAGCGCCCCAGGCGCTCATCGTAGTCCTGCACGTACATCTGGAAGGCCAGGGAGAGCTGCTTGACATTGGACAGGCAGCTCGTCTGGCGGGCCTTTTCCCTCGCGCGTGCGAACACGGGGAAGAGGATAGCGGCGAGGATGGCGATGATCGCGATGACCACCAGCAGTTCAATCAGCGTGAATCCCTTGCGCATCGTCTCGGTGCCTCCTGTACTTTGGCCCCGTCTGGGCAGGTCGATCCCCTACGCCAGATCGGGTCGGTACGTCTCGGCCACGGGCGCTCGCCCCGCCGTTGGGGGATGGTAGGCCCGGAATACGGCATCACCTCGCTCATGGAGGATCGCCGGCGAGCGGCACGGAGCCACAATCATACCGCATTCACTTTGCCACCGCAACTCGCGTGCCGGGGGCAGAGAGGCAGGAAACAGGTGACAGGAAACAGGTGACAGGGGCGGCGGGAACGGCGGAACGGCCGTGGCGGGTGGCCGGTAACGGCGACGGCGGGAACGGCGGGAACGGCCGCCGTGAGCCGTGTGGAGGGGCCGGGTGTGCGGCTGTATCGCATACCCGGCCCGCGGCCGTCCCAGCGGCTATTGCCGACTGGGACGATCTCTCTCCGCCGTTCTCTGTGGTCAGCCGTTCTCCGTGGAACTCCTTGCTCTCCGTGTCTCCGTGGTGAGACGTTAGTCGTTCTCCGCCGTTCTCCCCGCGCGCGCGGTAGGCAACGGCGTTAGTCGGCGAAGCGGACCGGCTCCACGGCCTGGCCGGTCTCGATGGACTGGTTGGCCGCCAGTGGGATCGCCAGACTGCGACAGGCGTCGGCATAGCTGGACTTCAGCAGCGACTGGTCCTGCTTGGCGACGGCCTGGATGAACGTGTCGTCGATGTCCTTGAGAAACTCGTTTTGCACCTTGTGCGTCACGGGCTCCCTGCCGACCTCGGTCACCGTCAGGCTCGAGCGGCCGGCGTACTCGATCTTCATCGTCGGGCACCAGATGTCCAGACCGACCTTGCCGTAGCCCTTGAGGAAGCAGCCGGAGAAGATCGTCCCGCACAGCCCCGACTCGAACTGCAGGTTCACGCAGGTGGCGTCTTCCACCGAGTAGTTCTCCACATCGGCCATGAGCCCGGTGGAGTAGGTGCAGTGCACTTTGGCCACCTCGCCGAAGAGATTGCGGGCCATGTCGAAGGTGTGGATGGTCTGCTCCACCGCCTGTCCGCCGGACTGATCCTTCACCCGCCACCAGCCGACTCCCGGCATGCCGCCGATCCAGTAGCCCATGATCAGCCCCGGCTTGTACTCCTGCAGCATGCCCTTGAGCTTCGCCACGATGTCCTGATACCGATCCTGGAAGCCCGCGGTGGCGATGACGCCCGCGCGCTTGATGGCGTCATTGACGTCTGTTGCGGTCTGCAGGTCCACGGCCACCGGCTTCTCCACGAACAGGTGGATGCCCTTGGCCGCCGCCGCCTGCTCCTGGCCCTCGTGGGCGAAGGGCGGGACGGCCACGTACATGGCGTCCATGGGCACCTCGTCGAGCATCTCGCTCCAGGAGGTGAAGGCCTTGGCCTTGTACTCCGCCGCCCGCTCCCGGGCCCGCTCCTCCTGCAGGTCGGCAATGGCCACGATCTGCGCGTCCTTGATCTGTGACAGGTTCTTCATGTGTGCCGAGTTCATGCCCCCGGCGCCGACGAAGCCCACGCGTACGGTCATCTCGGTCTCCTTGTCAAATGGCGTCTCGCCCGACAGTCGGGCGCTGAGTGCGCCCGGTGCTGTTCGCCCCCGGAGTGCGCGCGTCCTCCCGGCCGGCGGAGAACGGCACAGAGCGGCTAACGTCTCACCACAGAGACACAGAGAGCACGGAGAACGGCGGAGAACGCCTAACGGCGGATCAGGGGAGGCACGGAGGAGGACGGCGGAGACAGATTGCCCCTGTCGGCACTTGCCGGTCGGACGGCCGCGGGCCGGGTGGCTGTACACTCGGCCCCTCCACACGGCTCACGGCGTCCGTTCCCGCTCCCGCGCTGCGGGACCGTCCCCGCCGTTGCCACCGCCGTCACCACCGCCGTCACCACCGCCGTCACCACCGCCGTCACCACCGCCGTCACCACCGCCGTCACCACCGCCGTCACCACCGCCGTCACCACCGCCGTTCCCGCCGTCCTCTTCCAGGCTCAGGTCGTCGAAGTACGCGGAGCCCACGCTTCCCAGGCGCAGTGCTACCAGGAGCGGCACCTCGGGGTTCTCCACGGTGAAGCGCCATTGGAAGGGCACCCAGTCCTCCGCCGGGCCGATGGGCTGGGACCAGATGTACTGGTCCTTGCCGGACTGGGAGCACATGGAGGCCTTCGCCGCCACGTCACCTCTGTACCAGCCCCGCAACACGTAACTGCGGCCGACCACCAACGGCACCCGTTGGGCCGCGCAGAGGTTCAGGTGTCCCGCCTGGCCCCTGAGCAGCAGGCAGCGCTTGCCGCTACGGGGCCGCTCCGTGACGGCCTTGGCCTCATAGCGTGTCTCATCATCCCCCGACCAGGTGCCCAGCGACCAGTCCGTGGGCATCTCACCCCCTTGCTCGAAGCCGCCATTGCGCAGCAGGGGCGAAAGCGACCATGAGAGGAGGAAGCTCGCCACATTGGGCACCGGGGCGCGGTCGGAGACCTGCACGACCAGCTCGTGGTCCTGTAGCGAGGTGACACCGTCGAGGTTCACAGCAACCCATCCACCGGCGGAGAGCGTCGCGGCCACAGGAAGCCCGTCCACGCGGGCCATGAGGCGTCCGGCCTCAAGCCCGCTCTCGTCCTCGTAGCGCAGCGTGACCGCACCCGGTGACTTGCCGAGGCGGGGAAGGTCCACCAGCTCGCGCAGCGGCAGGGGTTCTCCGTCGATCTGCAGCTCCCGCAGGACAGGCGGCCGCTCGTCGTTACCGGGTGCCTGACCGGGCCTCATCACCACCAGTGGCGCCCCCTGCTCGATGTCCCGGGGCAAAGCGAGGCCGGCGAGCTCGGTCTCGCGCGACCACTGCAGCGTCAGCCAGGACCCGTCCTCTCGCCGCAGGAAGGCCGCGCCCTGAGCCAGTGCGGCCGGGACCTTGACCTGCATCCCTCTCGGGCCGCAGAGGAAGCCCCGAAGCAGCACGGGTCCGTGGGCAAGCGGCAGTGTCTGCAGAGCCACGGCGCCGGGGCCCCCGGAGGAGAGCTCCGCCAGCAGCGTGCCGTGATGCTCCAGACGGCCCGAGCCGCTGATGTATGCCCATTGCGGCGCGTCGTCGCGGAGCCCGACCGCCGCGGTGCGCGCGGTGCAGGACAACGAGCCTGCGGTGACGGCGGCGCCTTCGGCCACCAGGAAGGTCGCGGCCGAGGCGCCCCGGGTCACGGTCAGCGCCCGTCCACCGGTGGCCTGAGGGGTCGTCACCTGCGGCGCCTCGGAGCCGGTGGGATAGGGGCACAGCGCCGTCAGGAAGCGCATCTGCGTGCCGCTTTGTCCGGCGACGACGGCCCAGTTGTCGTACGAGCCGCGCTTGGGGTCGGCGTCATACGGCTGCCAGCGGGACCTGTCCATGGTCGACAGCTCGACGGGCCCGGCGAAGGTCGCGGTCACGCTCACAGTGCCGGGATTGCCGCTGCGCGGGTCAAAGCCGGTCCAGGCCGCCCGACTGCCCTCGAGGCTCACGCTTCCCCCCTCGCGCGAGACCGGAGTGTGCACCTGGCAGTCGTAGCGGTGGGGCGCATCGGCCTGCACGTCGTCGGCGATCACCCAGTAGCTCCCCTCCACCAGCAGGAAGGTGCGCCGGTGGCTGATGCCTGCGTACTCAGAGACGATGTCACCGCCCTGCAGGAAGGGGGCATCGACCGCACCCTGCAGCAGTCCCGGGGTGGCGCCCACAGGCCCTTGCCCGTCCACCAGCAGCGTGTTGTGCAGCTCGGGCGGGTACAGGTCGTAGCTCACCCAGTGGTCATAGCCGGCATCGACGGCGAGCAGTTCGCCGTAGGCGTGAAGGACGAAGCTGCCGACATCGCCGTGGCTGTAGACGGTGGGGCCGCCGGCCAGCCAGGGGTCCTTGCCCTTGAACCACAGAGCCACCGCATGGCGCCCCCAGTCGGAGCGCAGCGCGGCCTCCTGGCTGACCGGGAAGAACCGCCCCTTGCGCGTCCCGGCAAGAGACGGAAGGACGTCGTCATCATACAGGCACAGCTCGCGCAGACCGCCGCCGGCCGGCGAGCCCCAGTGCCGCACCGCCCACTGCATCAGTGCCTGCTCCTGTGGGAGCCCCGCGCCCACGGCGAGCTTGAGCGAGCCGGCGACGGCGGCCATGTTCGTCGTGCCCATCGCCGTGGTGAGGCCATCGGGTTGCGTCTGGTGGATCAGGTACAGCAGGGCGTTGCGCAGCCTGGGCTCGGAGAAGAGCCAGCGGCCGCAGATGCGCTCGTAGTAGCGGCAGAACGGGAGCATCACACTGAGCGTGAAGGACGAGTAGACAGGCCCCTCGATGAACATGCCGTCCGGGCGCCAGAACTGGAGATTGGCTTCCTGGGAAATCCCGTCCAGGGCTCTCTGCAGCCACTCCTGGGGCGAGTGAGCGGAGTCTTCGTAGCCGCGCAGGACCAGCGCGGCGGTGCCCAGGGCGCAGATGCCCCGGGTGCGCTGGTTGCCGGGGTGCTGCCCACTGCCCGACTCCAGGGCCGAGAGGTACATGCGCTCGCAGGCCGCGGCGATCTTAGCCCGGATCGCCCGGTGATCGGTGGCGGAGAGACCCTCGTAGTGGTAGAGCAGATCGTAGGCCTCGGCCACCGCCTGCAGGGCATCGGCCACCCCGCAGGAGCAGTGATAGCCCGAGGGGTAGGCGCGCAGGAGCTGCTCCCGCGCGGCGGCACCTTTGGCCTCATCGCCGGTGAGTAACCAGGTGAAGGCCAAAGACACCAGGTCCCCGCCATTGCTGACACCGGACCACCAGCGGCTGTAGGGCTCGCGCTCGATGCGCGCACGGATCCGCGGCAGCTCGTCGGGGCCGAAGAGCAGACTGGGATGGGTCTCCTCGTGGGGCAGATCGGCCCGCCAGATCTCGGGAATCTCCTGGGCGCAGGCGCAGAGGGTGCACAGGACGATGGGCAATATGCACAGTGCGCGCATGGCGGTCACTCCTTGGTAGGGCGATGGGCGTTGGAAGTCGGCCTGCCGCTCCAACCTCTCCCAGTCCCGCCCTGCGGGACGACCGGGAGAGTCTGGCGACCCCTGCGGGGCGCTTGCGGGTGAGGGACCGCCCTGCCGAGAGCCACCGTCCGTGTTGTCATCCGCCGGCCTCGCGCGGCCCATGCCGATCCCACGCCGCGAGCTGCCATGGCCTGCGAGGGGCGTGGCGGTGCTGTGCAGTGGGCGGTGGTTCACAACAGGGCAGACCCTCACCCGCCATGCCGGCCCTGCGGGCCGCCCTGTCGACCTCTCCCGGCAAGCGGCTCTGCGAGCCGCCGGGAGAGGTGAGGGCGCCCGGCCGCCCGCTGCGCGGGCTGGGAGAGGTGAGGAACGCCGCAGCGCCCTGCAGCGGTTGCCTACCGTGGCGAGATGACCGGGTTCACTCCCGTCCCCTCGGGGCAGAGGTTCTTGTCCTCGCCTGTCTGCAGATCGACCACATGCACGGTGAACCGCGCGGCGTACACGCCGTGGTAGGCCAACAGCCTGCCGTCCGCCGACACACTCGGCCACCCGGTGTTGTGGAAGGGCGACACCGCCAGGCGCTCCGGATCGCCGCCTCGGATCACATGCACCCATGTCGTATGGTACTGGGGGGCCGCCGCGTAGGCGATGACGGCGCCGTCGGCCGATATGCTCACCGGGGACATGGGATACCCCTGCTCGGCGAGCAGCTCCGGCTCGCCGTCGAGGGCCATGCGGGCCAGCCCGCGGGTGCGGCCGCCGATGCTCGGGCCGTCGAAGGCGAAGAGCACCGCCTTCCCATCGGCTGTGAAACACGGGGCCGAGTACAGTCCCGGCTCTGTGGTCAGCCGGCGGGGGGCGCCGCCGTCGGTGGGCAGCAGGTGGATGTGGCCCGGTCCGGCCAGGCGCCGGAAGCAAACGACGCCCAGCATGGAGCCATCGCCGTTACTCGCCAGCCCGCTGTGGAAGCACTCGGCCTCCGACAGCGTCCGCGTCCGGCCGGAGGCGAGGTCCTTGAGCACGACCTCGGTGCGGTCGGGGCCGCTGAGGTAGGCCACCTGATCCGCCGCCAGAGCAACCGGCGAGCATTCCCACCGGTCCGAAGTGTCCGTGACATTGATGCGCTCCGAGCCGTCCGGGCGGCACAGGAAGATGTCCTGCTGGCCCCCGGTCTCGGCCTCGAAGACGACGCAGGACCCGTCGGGGGCCCAGGCAGGTGAGCGCGCGGAGAAGAGGCCCTCGCTGACGCTCACCGCCTCACCGGTGGCCAGGTCCACCACCCGGATGCAGGCGTTGGGGGAGTACGAGTGCACCGGGACATTGGCGACGAAGGCCACGTAGGGGGCGGCCGGACAGGCGGGGCCAAGCAGAATCAGGACGAGGGAGCACAGGCGCATGGAGGTCCTCCGAACACAGCGGACGAGGCGGATGCACGGAGGTGATTCGCCGCGGCGGCGGGGGAGCCCTGCGTGGGGATGGGACGGTGGCCGAAAGCCGACGGACCACCCGGCATGTGGGGTGGCCCGCCTTGCGCGGCCAGTGTCCGCCAACTCAGCTTACGGTCTTGCGCACCACGTCGCATACGTAGTCGACCTGCTCTTCGGTGAGCAGTGTGTGCATCGGCAGTTGGATGACCTTCTTGGCCAGGTCCATCGTCACGGGCAGGTGCGCCTCATTGAGCCCGTAGGGAGCGCAGGCCTGCTGGGTGTGCGGAGGGGCCTGGTAGTGGAGGGAATGGCCGATCTGGGCCTCTGCCAGGGCCCGGGCGAGCTCGTCGCGCTTGTCGGTACGGATCGGGTACAGGTGGTACACGTGCTGGGCCCACTCGGCCTCGTAGGGGGTGACCACCGGCAGGTCGGCCAGGCGCTCGTTGTACATGGCGGCCAGCTCCCGGCGTCTGCGGTTCCACTCCTCCAGATAGCGGAACTTCACGCGGAGCATGGCGGCCTGAATCTCGTCCAGTCGCCCGTTGTAGCCAATGACCTGGTGCTCGTACTTGGACACGTGGCCGTGGTTGCGCAGCAGCCGCAGACTGTCGGCGACGTCGTCGCTGGAGGTGGTCACCATGCCGCCCTCACCGTAGCCCCCGAGGTTCTTGGTGAGGTAGAAGCTGAAGGTCGCGGCGGTGCCCAGCGAGCCGGTGCGGCGGCCCTTGTACAGAGCCCCGTGAGACTGGGCGGCGTCCTCGAGGATGGATATCTCGCGGGGGCCGACGGCCTCGGCGATGGCGTCGATGTCCGCGGGGTGGCCGAAGACATGCACCGGCAGCACGACCCGGGTCTTGTCGGTGATGGCAGCCTGCACGCAGGCGGGGTCCATGCAGTAGGTATCGGGATCGATGTCGACGACCACCGGCGTGGCGCCCACGTGCACGATGGCCTCGATCGTGGCGATGAAGGTCCACGAGACGGTGATCACTTCATCCCCGGGCCCGACGCCGAGGGCTTTGAGGCCCAGCGAGATGGCCTCGGTGCCGTTGCCCACGCCGATACCGTACTTGGCGTCGCAATACTGCGCCCACTCGTCCTCCAGAGCCAGGAGATTGGGGCCGAGGTTGAGTTGCATCGATGTCAGCGCACAGTCGACTGCCTCCAGCAGTTCGGCGCGCAGATCCAGGTACTGGGTCTTCAGGTCCGCAAGGGGTACTTCCACGGGCTTCTCCCTCGGTCTCGAGATGGGGACATCGCCGCGCGCACCTCCCCCGGGATCTCGCAGGCCTTCACGGTGCTCGGGGATCGACAACACGCAGGATTCCTGAATTAGACAACGAACTGGAGGAAAGTTGCGGTCAAATGTTCGGCCCGGGTCCTGCACCCCGGATGTGTGGGGGCGTGACTTGGCGGCGGTGGCCGCCTCTGCGGCCATGAACGGCCCCGGGCGCTCTGAGGAGTATCTCGCCAACGGACGACCAGCAGGGGAGGGTTACCGGACCATGCCCAGGGCAATCAGGTTGTCGGAGATGGAGCTGAGCATCGGCAAGCGTGCCCGGCTGCATCGGCTTCTGTACCAGTACGGCCCGGCCAATGGTACCCTGCTCCTGCTGCCCATCGACCAGGGCCTCGAGCACGGGCCCACGGACTTCTTCCCCAACCCCGACAGTGCCGACCCCGACTATCAGCTTCGCCTGGCCAAGGAGGGCAGCTATTCGGGTATCGTGCTCCACATCGGCCTGGCCCACAAGTACATGGCGCGGTACGCCGGCGAGGTACCGCTGGTGCTGAAACTCAACGGCAAGACGGCGATCCCGGCGGACGACGAGGCGGTGTCCCCGCAGACGGCGACGGTGGAGGATGCCGTGGCCCTGGGCGCCGACGCGGTGGGCTACACACTGTATGTCGGCAGTCCTCGCCAGGACGAGGACTTCATCCAGTTCTCCCAGATTCGTGACGAGGCCGACCGCTACGGCATGCCCCTGATTGTCTGGGCCCATCCGCGGGGCGTAGCGGTGGAGAGCAAGGGTGGGAGGGACTCTTTGTACGCCATCGACTATGCGGCCCGGGTGGCCTGCGAGCTGGGCGCCGATCTGGTGAAGCTGAACGTGCCCAAGATCGCCGGGAGGAATGCGGGCGCTCAGCCGGCGCCCTACGATGACCTCCAGGTCGACCCGCAGGAGGCGCTGGAGAGGATCGTCATCTCCGCCGGGAGGACGATGGTGCTGATCTCCGGGGGCTCGAGACTGGGCGATGAGGACCTGCTGCAGAAGGCGGCCCTGTGCCTGGAGGCCGGAGCGACGGGGCTGATCTTCGGGCGCAACATGTGGCAGCGCACGTGGGAGGACGCGCTGGCCGCCACCGGGCGGATCCACGAGATCCTGGCCCGCTACGGCGGGTGATGAGCCGACCGCGCCGGGACCGCCACGGCGTTGGACCCTGCCGGGAGCCGGTCGGGCCCGCGCGCCGGAGCCCCACGGGCACGGACCAAGGGGTTGCCTCCGCGACCGTGTGAGTGTAAGATTTGGACGGGCGGGCACGTCCGCGCTACGGAGCGCGCCGATGGCGGATCACGAGCACTCCCACCATGCGGGAGGCTACGACCAACAGAAGGCGGCCCAACTCACCTTCGCGATTGCGCTCACCGGCCTGGTGTTCGTCGGTGAGGTGCTGGGCGGTATCTGGAGCGGCAGTCTGGCGCTCTTGTCCGACGCGGGCCACGTGTTTTCGGACCTCTCGTCCCTGGCGCTGAGCCTTGTCGCTCTGAAGCTGGCCTGCCGGCCACCCACGTACCGACACACTTACGGGCTTCACCGTGCGGAGGTGTTGGCGGCCCTCGTCAACGGGCTGGCCCTCCTTATCATCTGCCTGGTGATCTTCCGAGAGGCCACGCTCCGTCTGCTGCAGCCGACGGAGGTGCGGTCCGCGCCGATGCTGCTGGTGGCGGTGCTCGGATTGGTGGCCAACGGGGTGGTTGCCCTCAGGCTAAGCCACCACGGGCAGCATGACATCAACATCCGTAGCGCCTATCTCCACGTGGTCGGCGACCTGCTGGCCTCGGTCGCCGTGGTCGTCGGGGCTCTCATCATCCGCTTCACCGGCCTGCATGTGGTGGACCCGATACTCAGCGCGGGGATCGGGCTGCTGATTCTTGCGGGCGCGGCGAGGGTGACGCGGGACGCGCTGCACATCCTCCTCGAGGGTGTCCCCGCCGGCATCGACCTGCAGCAGGTGGCCGCGGCCATCGCTCAGATTCCAAAGGTGGAGGGCGTGCACCACATGCACGCCTGGACGATTTGCTCCAACGTGTTGTCCTTCAGCGCACACGTCGTGGCCTGTCCGCAGACCGAGCAAGAACGCGTGGAGCTGCGGCGGCGCATACAGCAGGTGCTGTCCGGGCGCTTCGGCTTCGCCGATACCACCATCGAGCTGGAGTGCACACCACCGGAGGACACTGGTCTCCTGCGGCCGATCGACCACGACGGCCAAGAACCGCGGCACGAACGACACGAGCAATAGGGGTGCAATCCAGAACCCCGTCTTCGCCGGGAGTGTCATTCCGAGAGCGTCCGCTCCCACAGGGAGCAGCTCGAGGGATCTCCCGGGATATCGCGAGATCCTTCGCTATCCCGCTGCGCGAGACTGACGCTCAGGATGGCAACCGCCCGCCGCGCCGCATTGACGGTCAGGATGACAACCGCCCGCTGCGACAGGCCGTTTGCGATCCGCTCTTCCCAAAGGGGTCTGCCATGCACATCGCCGTCTGCGTCAAACAGGTTCCGGATACCACCGAGGTGCGCATCGACCCGGAGACCAATACCCTGGTCCGCGAGGGCGTCCCCTCGATCCTCAACCCCTACGACGCCCATGCCGCCGAGGCGGCCGTGCAGATCAAGGAACGGTATGGCGCTCACGTGACGGTGGTCTGCATGGGGCCGCCCCAGGCCACCGAGGTCATCCGGGAGTGCATCTCCTACGGGGCCGACCGCGGGATCTTGCTCAGCGACCGTGCCTTCGCCGGCTCCGATACCTGGGCCACCAGCTACACCATCGGATTGGCGCTGCAGAGGCTGGATCGCGAGCACGGCCTGGACATGGTCCTGTGTGGGATGCAGGCCATCGATGGCGACACGGCCCAGGTCGGCCCCGGACTGGCGCGGCGTCTGGATGTGCCGCAGCTCACCTACGCCGTCGGGGTCGAGGAGATCGATCTGGAAACGAGGAAGGCCAAGGTCCTGCGCCGACTGGAACGGGGCGTGGAGGTGGTGGAGACGGCGCTGCCCTGTCTGCTCACCTGCGTGGAAGAGATGAACGAGATCCGTTACTCGTCCTTGCCCGACATGATCCGCGCGGCGCGGTATCAGCCCGAGGTCTGGGGCAAGCCGGACCTGGATGCCGACGAGAATCTGCTGGGCCTCAAGGGCTCACCGACCATGGTGAACAGGATCTTCCCGCCACCGGTCCGCGAGCCCGGGGAGATCATCCCCGGAGGCAAGGAGGACCCTGCGGCCGCGGCCTCCATGCTGGCGGACAAGCTGGTGGAGCTGGTGCAGGGCAAGGCCTAGCGTGGCTGCGCCTCAGGCCGCCGAGCACGGCGCGGGGTTTCGCTCCGGTTGGTGCCACGGCCGGGCCGCGATCCCGCAGGGCGGGATCGCCGAATCGGGCCGGAAACTCACACTATGCAGGTTCTGGGCGGGCGCTCACTCACGTCGCCTCACCCCCCCGACCCCGCCTCTCGGCGTCTCTTCGAGCCGCTTGTACTTCGTCCCGCAGGGCGGGACCGGCGGAGACGGGAGGAGGGGGGAGAACGGTCCCGCATTGCGGGACGTACGTTTCGGGCGCAGCAAGGGCCCAATGTGGCTCCAGTTCGTGCATGCATAGTGTGAGTGGAAAGCCCGACCTACGGGGTGGCCGACGGCACGGCGGCAACCTGCGCGGACGGCGGAAGATCGCGGCGGCGACGGGCCCGGCCTGCCACACCGGGTCAGGGCGCCGCCTGCCCCAACGGCGTACGACAACGGCCGGGTGACGGGCCCTTGGCCCCGCCTCTCGACCCCCGGGATGGATGCACATGGCGAAGAAGAAGCGCACTTTGATCTACCGCAAAGAGCAATGCACCGGCTGCACGTACTGCACGGCAGAGTGCCCTGTCGATGCCATCGAGATGGTGGACGGCATCGCCGAGGTGGATTTCGACAAGTGCATCAAGTGCGGCAAATGCGCCAAGGTGTGCCCGGCCGCGTGCTTTGAGGTCAAGGTCGAAGGGGGCCAGGAGGCGGACGCCGGGGAGGAGAAGGTCCCGGCGGAGGAGAGCGAGGAGGAGGCCCTGGCCAGGGAACTCGGCCGGTACAAGGACGTCTGGGTCTTCGTCGAGCAGGCCCGGGGCCACGTGCACCCTGTGAGCTGGGAACTGCTGGGGGCCGGCCGGGGTCTTGCCGACTCACTGGGCTGCAGGCTGTGCGCCGTCGTGCTCGGGCACAGGATGGAAGGCGTCACCGCCGAGGCCGGGGAGCACGGCGCCGATGTAGCCTATGTCATCGACACGGAGCTTCTGGAGAACTACCGCACCCATCCCTACGCCGCGGGCTGCATCTATCTGGTGGGGAAGTACAAGCCCGAGATCATGCTCATGGGTGCCACCACGATGGGGCGCGACCTGGCCGGGGCCATCGCCACGGACCTGCATACGGGTCTGACGGCGGACTGCACCGGGCTGGCGATCGATCCCGCCACGAGGAATCTGCTCCAGACGCGGCCGGCCTTCGGCGGCAACATCATGGCGACCATCGTCACCCGCGCCACACGGCCGCAGATGTCCACGGTACGCCCCCGTGTGATGACCGCGCTGCCCCGCGAGCCCGGCCGCGGCGTGGAGGTCATCGTCGAGACGCTGGCGCTCACCGAGGATCAGCTCAAGACGAAGGTGGTCGGCTTCCGTACCGACGAGTCGGGGGATAAGCCCAACCTGCAGTTCTCCGAGGTCATCGTCTCCGGCGGCCGGGGCCTCGGCGGCCCCTCGGGTTTCGAGTTGATCAAGGAGCTCGCCGACGCGTTGGGCGGTGTCGTCGGGGCCTCGAGGGCCACGGTGGACGCCGGCTGGATCTCCCACGACCACCAGGTGGGGCAGACGGGCACCACGGTCCGGCCCAAGCTCTACGTGGCCTGCGGCATCTCCGGCGCGATCCAGCACCTCGTGGGGATGGAGACCTCCGATACCATCGTGGCCATCAACCTCGACCCGAAGGCGAAGATCTTCGGGGTGGCGACCTACGGCATCGTGGGGGATTTGTACCGCGTGATTCCGGAACTGGTGCGAGTGGCCAAGGAGCGGGACCTGAGGAAGGTCCTGCTGGGCGAAGAGGAACTCAATCTCTCTTCCGGTGAGGAGACTGTACGCGCATGACGCAGGGGAACCAAGGCGTCGACAAGAACTTCGATGTGATCGTGGTGGGGGCCGGTCCCGCGGGACTGGCGGCCGCTACCGTCGCGGCCCGCGCCGGCCTGAACACGATCGTCATCGAGCGCGGCGATCAGCCCGGGACCAAGAACGTCATGGGCGGGATCCTGTACACCAAGCCCACCGCCGAGGTCTGGCCCGACTTCTGGAAGGAGGCGCCGCTGGAGCGCGCCATCGTCGAGCAGCAGGCCTGGATGCTCACCCCCGACTCCGCGCTCAAGGGCGGATTCCGCAGCGACAAGCTGCTGGACGGCGCCCCCAATGCCTTCAGCGTCCTGCGGGTCAAGATCGACCGCTGGTTCGCCGCGCAGGCCCAGAAGGCCGGGGCCCTCATCATCTGCCAGACCATGGTGGAGGAGGTCCTCCGCGAGGGCGACACCGTCGTCGGTGTGCGCTGCGGCCGGGAGGACGGCGAGCTGTACGCACCCATCGTGATCCTGTGCGAGGGAGTGAACCCCCAGCTTGCCATCAGCCTGGGGATGCAGAAGAAGCTCAGGCCTCACCAGGTGGCCAGCGTGGTCAAGGAGGTCATAAACCTCCCGGAGCAGGTGATCAACGACCGCTTCCACGTTGCCGACAGCAGCCAGGGCGTGGCGATGGAGCTCATGGCCGACGCCACCGCCGGCCTGCTGGGCATGGCTTTCATCTATACCAACAAGACCAGCCTGTCCGTGGGTGTCGGAGTGACGCTCGCCGATGCCATCGACTGCCCCTATACGCCCTACGACCTGTTTGTGCGCTTCAGAGAGCACCCGCAGGTGGCGCCGCTGCTGGCGGGCGGCGAGACGGTGGAGTACCTGTCGCACATGATCCCCGAGGGCGGCTACAACGCCATGCCCCAGCTCTTCGGCAATGGGGTGATGATCTGCGGCGATGCGGGCATGATGGTCAACAGCCTCCACCGCGAGGGGTCCAACAACGCGATTCGGTCGGGGATGCTGGCGGCCGAGACGGCCATCGAGGCCCACGAGAGAGGGGATTTCTCCTCCCGGGTGCTCAACCGCTATCGCGAGCGGCTGGAGCATAGCCCGATCCTGGCGGACCTGCGCAAGTACCGGAACGCGACGGGCTTCATGGAGCACCATCCGGTGTTCCAGGTGTACCCGCAGTTCGCCGCCGACGCGGCGTATGAGATGATGTCCGTGGACGGCGAGTCGAAACGCTCCAAGCAGTGGAAGATCCTGCGCATGCTCTTCGAGCGCCGCAGCATCTTCGGACTGGCCTGGGACGGCATTGATGCAGGGAGGTCCTTCCCCTGATGAACGGCAAGACCGATACCGGCGCGGCAGAGGCCCTCAAGCGAGTGGAAGAGCGCGAGGCCAATGTGGGCCTGGCCGACAAGCTCTACAAGGTGAAGTACAAGACCGACGAGCTGACCCACCTGAAGATCAAGGATCAGGAGGTCTGCCGCAAGTGCGAGGACAAGCCCTGCATCGCCAGGTGCCCGGCGGAGGTCTACGAGTGGGAGGCCGAGCACGGGCAGGTGCTGGTGGCCTTCGAGAACTGCCTGGAGTGCGGGGTGTGCAAGATCGTCTGCCCCTATGACAACATCGACTGGGTCTATCCCCGCGGCGGCTACGGGGTGGTGTGGAAGTTCGGCTAGTCCGGCGCAGGGGGAGATGACCTACTGAAGACCCGGCGCCGCTCCCCGCGGTGTCACCCCCGGCCGCTCCCCGAAGTCACAGGGGTGCGGGAGCCAAGTCCCGCACCCCGAGACCGCAATCCCTCCGCCGCCCGGCCGCCTCACCTCGCCTGCGCGCATGCCCCGGCCTGCGCCGGCGGCAGTTCCTTGCGCGTCGCGCTCAGGATCGTGTGGGCCACCATGGCGCGGTCGCGCAGGTACCTGTCCTGATCCACCATGCCCATCAGCTTGATGCCGCCCTCGATGCGACGCCGCACGCCGATAGGTACTGCCACCTCGTCCTCCGGCGTGGTGGCCATCGCGGTCGCCTGCGGCTTCTCGGGCTCTACCGCCGCCGAAGCGCTCATCTCGGCGGGCGGGGCGACGATGGCGGCCATCGCGGCCCGACAGCCGGGGCAGCAGCCGGGCTCGGGGCACTTGCCGGGCTCATGGGGGAGAGCGGGGACCTTGACCCCTCCGGCTCCGTTCCACACGGCCTGGCGGATGTCCTCATAGACCCGGGTGCAAAGCATGCTCAGCACCTGCTGCAGGTCCTCGGCGTCAAGCTCCCTGGCCAGATCGAAGTGGTCGATGATGACCGCCACGATGGCCCAGTCCGCCGGCGCGATGCTGACATTGGCGGCCCTCTTCAGCGCCGCCTCGCTCCGGGCCTGCTCCGAGGCGTTGGTGGGACTGGACATGTGGATGGCGGGCTGTGCCAGGGGGAATAGCCGAGTGAAGTTGTCGCTCCACTGTTTGGCCAGTTGGGCCGGCGAGCACTTGTACGCCGCGGCATCCTCGGGGTACACTTTCAGCAGGAAGGACTTGCCGATGCAGATGGCCGGGTGGCCGCCGGACGTGGCGATGCTCATGGCCGGCTTCCCCACGTTCTCGGTGGAGATCGCCTGGACGATGCGCTGGTCGATCTTCGCTGCGCGTTCCACGACCGAGGCGTACTCGCCCGCGCAACTGATCCTGGCGACAACCGAATTGGCCACGACGATGTTCTCGGCGCAGTAGCCCCGCGCCGTCGAGCCGAGCGTCAGCACAACTATGGCTATGAGGGGTATCCGTGGTGCGATGCGGGCTGCCAATGGTCCCACTCCTCTTGGTTACTGAGATGTTGCCTGCGCGGCATGTGGTTTGGACATCTCCCGGGCGTTAAGGTCTTGGCCGCTCCCGGCGTCTGGCCCCCTGTGAGCGGGCCGTGCCGTCCATGCGGCCGGGCAGGATTCCCGCTCGTCTCGGGGGCCGGGGTTGTTTGACAGTAGGCTGTGGCGGGCGCTATAATTCGCCGGGCCGGGCCGGGGAGGCCCGGAGTCTGAGCCGGGCTGAGGAAGTCTCCATACATGCACATAGGACCTGAAAAGGCCGCCGAGATGGCGGACCTCTTGCAGTCTGCGCTGCCTCGAGAGGGGCGGGCCCCCGGGGACATCCGGGTCAGTTGGGCCCCGGGACGGATCAACATACTGGGGGAGCATACCGACTACAACGACGGCTACGTGCTGCCGGCCGCCACCACCCAGGGCACTCTTGTGGCCGCGGCCCCGCGCCCGGACGGCCTGTTCCGGGTTCACTCCGAGGCCTTCGGGCAGACGGCCGAGTTTGATCTGCAGCACTTGCGGGCACCGACCGAGACCCGAGACTGGGCCGCCTATGTGCGCGGGGTCGTGTGGGTCATGGCCCGCGGAGAGGCCGCGCTGCCGGGGATGGATGCCGTCATCTGCGGAGATTTGCCTATCGGTGCCGGTCTGGCCTCCTCGGCCTCCCTCGAGGTGGCCTGCGCCCTGGCGCTGCTGGACGCAGCCGGCGTCCCCATGTCTCCCGCCGCCCTGGGATTGGCGTGTCAGGAGGCCGAGAACCGGTACGTGGGCGTGCGCTGCGGCATCTTGGATCAGTTCGCGTCCATCTTCGCCCACCACGGTGCCGCCTCGCTCATCGACTGCCGCCAACTCCGCGTGGACCAGGTGAACTTCGGCGCCGACGACTGCGTGTTCGTGGTCTGCGACACCACCAAGGCCCGAGACCTGGCCGCCTCCGATGAGTACAACAAGCGTCGCGAGCAGTGTGACGCCGCCGCCGAGGCCCTGGGTGTGGGGAAGCTGCGGGACGCCACCATGGAGGAGCTCTTGCGCCACCGGTCGCGGATGCCCGAGGTGGCTTTCCGCCGTGCCAGGCACGTGGTCAGCGAGAACCGCCGGGTCCTGCAGGGGGTGGAGGCGCTTGGCAGGGGCGATTTCCCGGAGCTCGGACGGCTGCTTTGTCAGACCCACGAGAGCCTGCGGGATGACTACGAGGTGAGCTGTACCGAGCTGGACGAGATGGTCCGGGCCGCCTGCGGTACCCCGGGATGCCTGGGAGCACGTCTCATCGGGGCGGGATTCGGCGGCTGCGTACTGGCCGTGGTCCGGGTCGCTGAGGCGTCGGCATTCTGTGATGCGGTGAAGGAGACCTACACCGCGCGTACCGGCAGGGCCGGGCGCACCTTCATCACCTCACCGGCCTGCGGAGCCAGAATGCTGACCGCTCGGCCCGCGGACCCAGCCGCCGCCAAGGACAATGGGTGCACCACTTCCCCCTGACTTCGGGATCGCCCGTCGACCCCCTGTGGGCGTCGTGGCTTTGCTCGACCCCTCCGATTGCTCTTCGCCGATGGCCGTCCGGCCGGATGTCGCTTTGGCCTATTCTCCTGCCCCGGGTGCTGCAGCGTGTATCTGAAGAAGATCGAGATGCGTGGGTTCAAGACATTCGCCGACCGCTCGGAGATCGACCTCCGTCCGGGCATCACGGCGATTGTCGGGCCCAATGGCACCGGGAAGAGCAATGTGACCGACGCCATCATCTGGGCGCTCGGAGAGCAGAGCAACCGCGCCCTGCGCACCGAGGGCTCCCAGGACGTGATCTTCGCCGGCTCCGAGAACCGGCGCCCCCTGGGCATGGCCGAGGTGTCCATCACCGTGGACAACACCGACGGCCGCATGCCCACTGACTTCTCCGAGATTGTGGTGGCCCGCCGCCTGTTCCGCTCCGGAGACAGCGAGTATCTGCTCAATCGCGCCCCCGCCCGGCTCAGGGACATCCGTGAGCTGTTCATGGACACCGGCGTCGGCCCCGGCGCCTACTCCGTGGTGGGCCAGGGAGAGATCGACGCCATCCTCAGTATCCGCTCCGAAGACCGCCGGGAGCTGATCGAGGAGGTCGCCGGGATCCGCAAGTACCGGGTCCGCCGCGACGAGGCCACCCGCAAGCTCCAGGCCACCGACGCCAATATGACCCGAGTGGCCGACATCGTCGCCGAGCTGTCCTCCCAGCGCCAGCCCCTGGAGCAGGAGGCCGAGATCGCCCGGCAGTACAATGAACTCTCCGAGGAGTTGCGCCACCTCGAGCTCACGCTCCTGGCCGTGGATTACCAGCGCCGCCGCAACCGCCTGGGCCGCGTCGCCAACGAAGTGGATATCACCAAGGCCGACCTGCAGGGCTCTCGTAATCAGCTCTCCCAGCTCGAGAGCGCCTACGAGCGCGTGCAGTTCGACCTGGCCAAGCTCAGCGACGAGGTGGACCGCCTCCGCGATGAGGCCCAGCGGGCAGAGCGCGAGCTGGACCAGGCCAAGCAGTCCCAGGCTCTGGCCGAGGAGCGCGTGCGCGCCGCGGTCGCCAGACAGAGTGATCTGGCAGACGCCCTCGAGGACCACCGTGCCCGCTGCGAGGAACTCGCCGCTCAGGTGGAGGCCACCACCCTGGAGCTGGAGGATACCCAGGAGCAGGTGCGGGCCGCCGAGGAGCGCCGCGCCCACTTCCAGGACCAACTGCAGGAGCAGGAGGCCGCCCTCCGCGAGAAGCAGGCCGTCGTCAGGCAGCTCGAGAACGAGCGGGCCCAGGCTCTTGAGCGGACCAGGACCCTGGAGAAGGAGAGCCAGACCTTCCTCGGTCTCGAGACCGACCTGGCCGAGCGCCACGAGCGCCTGACCCGTCAGGCCGAGGCCACCGCCACCAGGCAGGCAGAGATCGCCTCCGCCCTGGAGGGCGTCGTGCGCCGGCGGGAGGAACTGGCCCTCACCGTGGCCCGGAGCCAGGAGAGGCTCCAGGCCTCCCGGGCACAGCTCGCCGGCGCCACGCGGCTGCTGCAGGAGCAGCGGGCCAAGTGCAATACGCTGTCCGCCGCCGTAACCGCCGCCGAGGCGCGGCAGAAGCTCCTGCAGGAGCTGGAAGAGGCCCGCGAGGGCTTCAGCGACGGCGTGGTCGCCGTGCTCAAGGCCGCCGGCGAGGGGCACATTTCGGGGGTCCGGGGCATCGTCGCCGATCTGCTCAGTGTGCCCGACCGCTTCGCGCGCGCCATCGAGGCCGCGGTGGGCGATGCGCTGCAGTGGGTGGTCTGCGACACAGAGGAGCAGGCCGCCGCCGGTGCCGCCTATGTGCTGGAAAACCGGCTCGGACGGGTCACCTTCGTGCCCCTGAGCGCGGACTCGGCCCCAGAGGCCGCTTTGGCTCCGGAGCCCGGGCTGCCCGAGAACATCGGCGCAGCCCTGCGCATCGTGCGCTTCGAGCCCCGCTATGCGGGCCTCATCACCGGGCTCCTGCGCGATGTGGCGATCGTCAAGGACCTCCCGACGGCCCTGCACATGAGACGGCAGTTGGCTCCCCGGATGCGCCTGGTCACGCTGTCGGGCGAGACCCTCGAGCCCGGCGGCGCCGTCACGGCCGGGGGCGAGGAGGGCGCCGGGACCCAGGCCTTCTTGCGCCGGCGCGAGCTGGAGCAGCTCTCCGGTGAAATGGAGACCCTGCGCCACAGCCTGGCCGACATGTGGCGGGTGGAGGAAGACCTCGACGGCCGCTGCGACAGGCTCGCCGACGAGATCCATCTGGTGGAGGAGGAGCTATCGGGTCTGCGGTCCGATCAGACAGCGGCCGAATCCAGCGCGGCGCATCTGGCCGACCAGCAGAAGGCCGCACAGCAGGCCGCCGCCGAGCTGGAGGAGGAGGCCGGCACTCTCGATGAGCGTCTGGCACAGACCAGGGAGCGCCGTGAGCGCGCCGGGCAACAGAGCGAGCACTTCGCCGCCCGGGCCGAAGAGCTCGCGGGCCAGATCGAAGGCGCCCAGTCCTCGGGAGTGGCGCCCGAGCAGGTCGAGGAGGTCCGGCGCCAGCAGGTGAACGCACAGGTGCAGGCCGCGCAGTTGGCCGAGAAGGCGCGCTCCACCGCCGACCTCGTCCAGCGCTACAACGGGGAGCTCAAGCGCTCCCGTGCGCAGATCGAGGCCGCCGAGAAGGAGCTCGAGGCGGCGCGACAGACCGAGGAGGCCCTGCGCAAGAAGCTGGCTCAGCCGGGGGTCGACCTGGACGCCCTGGCCCTGGCCGCCGAACAGGCGCGGACCCAGGTCAGCCACGGCGCGGGTGAGGTCAGCAAGCTGCGGGAGAAGTCCGCCGAGCTCGACGCCATGCGGGGCAGGATCAACCAGGTCGTCCAGGAGCAGACCGATCGCATTCACCGCTCCGAGCTGGCCCTCGCCCGCGAGGAGGCCCAACTGGAGGGCATCGTCGAGCGGCTCAAGGACACCTATGGACTCACCCCCGAGGAGGCCTTCGAGGCCAGGGACGAAGAGGTCTCCGAGCGCGTCATCCTCCAGCAGGCCAATCGCCTCCGGGAGCAGATCCGCAAGCTGGGCCCCGTCAATATCAGCGCCATCGACGAGTGCGATCGTCTCCGGGCCCGGGAGGAGTTCCTGGTCGGCCAGCTTGAAGACCTCCAGACGGCCAAGGACGATCTGCTGCAGGTCATCCGCGAGATCGACGACGCCGCCACCGCCGAGTTCGTCACCGCCTTCGAGCGCCTCCGCGAGGAGTTCCGCGTGATGTTCCAGCGCCTCTTCGGTGGCGGTGAGACCGAGCTGCGTCTCACCAACCCCGAAACCCCGCTGGAATCGGGAGTGGACGTGGTGGTGCAGGTGCCGGGCAAGCGGGCCCAAAACCTACTGCTGCTCTCCGGCGGCGAGCGCGCCCTCACGGCACTGGCCCTGATGTTCGCCATGCTGCGAGTCAAGCCCACTCCCTTCTGCGTGATGGACGAGATCGACGCGGCCCTGGACGAAGCGAACGTCGGTCGCTTCGTGGAAGTGCTCACCGAGTTCGCCCGGCAGTCGCAGTTCATCATCGTCACCCACAACCCGCACACGATCAAAGCCGCCGATGTGCTCTTCGGGGTGACGATGCAGGATGCCGGCGTCTCAAAGCTCATCAAGCTGGAACTGCGGGAGTGGGAGGACTTCGTCGCCGACGCCGAGGAGAACGTCGCCCGGCCCAGAGAGCCCAGAGGCGGGAGCCGCGTCCTGCCCACGACGACCTAGTAGTTCGTCCCTCAATTAACTTGCATTATTCGGCGAGCCGGGGTATCCTCTGTCATCAGAAGGGAGAGGGTACTCATGGCTCGCGGACGACCGAAGGCGGAGCTGGTGCTGTCGGAGCAAGAGCGAGAGCAACTGACGGCATGGTCACACTCGCGATCGCTGCCGAAGGGTCTAGTGGATCGGGTGCAGATCGTGCTGCGGGCGGCCAACGGCGAGACGAACAAGTCGATCGCGGTGGCGTTAGGGCTGTCGCAGCCCACGGTGGGCAAGTGGCGGCGGCGCTACCTGGAGCGGGGCGTGCAGGGCCTTCGTGACGACATGCGTCCCGGTCGACCGCGGTCCATCGAGGATGAGCGGATTGCCACCCTCCTCACCGACACCCTGACGAAGCAGCCGGAAGGCGAAACGCATTGGAGTTGTCGGACCATGGCTGCGGCGACTGGAGTGTCCAAGTCGACCGTTCAGCGGATCTGGCAGGCCGTGAGGCTCCAGCCCCACCGCTTTGACTACTTCAAGCTGTCTACGGACCCCTTCTTCGTTGAGAAAGTGCGCGACATCGTGGGCCTCTATCTCAACCCGCCCACCCATGCCATCGTGCTGTGTGTGGATGAGAAGACCCAATGCCAGGCCCTGGAGCGGAGCCAGCCGGTCCTACCCATGGGCCTCGGGTATCTCGAAGGCTATACCCACGACTACCGCCGACATGGGACCACCAATCTCTTTGCTGCGTTGGACACCGCGACCGGCAAAGTCATAGCCCAATGTAAGCCGCGCCACCGGCACGAAGAGTTCCTCCAGTTCCTACGCCATATTGACGCCAACGTGCCTGACGACCTGGATGTCCACCTGATCGTCGACAACTACGCCACCCACAAGCATGCCAAGGTCCAGCTCTGGCTGGCCCAGCGGCCCCGCTACCATCTGCACTTCACGCCGACCTACGCGTCCTGGCTCAACCAGGTCGAGATCTGGTTCGGCCTCATCAGCCGCAAGGCAATCCGCCGGGGCTCATTCAAGAGCGCCAAGGACCTCATCCAGAAGATCGACCAGTTCGTCAAGGCGTACAACGCTACATCGAAGCCCTTCGTCTGGACTGCTACCGCCGACTCGATCTTCGAGAAGCTCGGCCGATTATGTGAAACTATTTCTGGGACGGACTACTAGCAGCTCGGCCGAGAGGCCGGTCCTGCCGTCAAGATGTCATTCTGAGCGTCCATCTCGCGCAGCGAGATAGCGAGGAATCTCGCCACACGCCGGGAGATTCCCCGAGCCGCCTGGCCGTGGCACCGACCGAAGGCGACTCTCCGTCCCGTGCTCCTCGGTTTGGGGCGGAGCTTCGCTGGAAGTCCGGCCGAGAGGCCGGTCCTGCCGTCAAGATGTCATTCTGAGCGTCCATCTCGCGCAGCGAGACAGCGAAGAATCTCGCCATCTGCCGGGAGATCCCTCGAGCCGCCCCTACCGGGAGCGGGCTTTCCGACGAGTGTGGGCTCCCCGGCCACGCCGATAGCGCTCGCGGCGGATACTGAGGCCAACGGTGATGGCCGGCCTGCAGGCCCAACCATCGCCACAACGGTATGCAGAAGGGACGAAGCAGACTTGCTCAAGGGACTCTTCAAACGAGTCGGGGGCGCGATTCGCGGCCGCACGGTTGTGGACGAGGACCTCATGGAAGACCTCGAGGAGGCCCTCATCCAGGCGGATGTGAACGTCAACCTCGCCCTGGAGATCGTCAAGCACCTGCGCGACCGCGCGGAGCGGCAGCACATCACCGACCCCGAAGGCCTCTTCGGCCTGCTCCGCGGTGAGGTCAAGAGCGTCCTCAAGCCCGTCGAGCAGCCCCTGAAGACCGCCGCTGAGCCGCCCACGGTGTACCTGGTCCTGGGCGTCAATGGCGTGGGGAAGACCACCACCATCGCCAAGATCGCGCACATGCTCAAGCAGCAGGGCAAGAGCGTGCTGCTGGTGGCGGGCGACACCTTCCGGGCCGCCGCCATCGAGCAGCTTGAGGTCTGGGCCGGGCGGGTCAACTGCGAGATCATCCGGCAGCAGCAGGGCGCGGACCCCAGCGCGGTGGTCTTCGACGCCATGCAGGCCGCCAAGGCCCGCAGGCCCGATGTGGTCATCATCGACACCGCCGGACGCCTCCATACCAGGCTCAACCTGATGGAGGAGCTGACCAAGGTCTCCCGCGTCATCGAGCGCGAGCTGGGCCGGCCGGCCGAGGAGAAGCTCCTCGTCATCGACGGCAATACCGGCCAGAACGCCACCAGCCAGGTGCGCACCTTCCACGACGCCGTCGGCGTCACCGGCCTGGTCGTCACCAAGCTCGACGGCACGGCCAAGGGCGGCATCGTCCTCAGTCTCAGTCGCGAGTTCGGAATCCCCATCAAGCTGGTGGGCGTGGGAGAGCGCCTCGACGCCCTACAGCCCTTCGTGGCCGACGACTTCGCCGACGCGATGGTGGCCCCGCCCGAGAACGGGAATGGCGAGGAAGACGAGGACGACGGGTAGCGGGCGAAGCGGTTGGCGCGGCGGTTCGCCGGCCTCCCGGCACGGCACCCGCGCGTCGCGTCGCACGCCGTATGCCGTCAGGTCCGAAGGACCGCCCGGCGCCGCGAAGCGGCGTCCTCCAGCGGTGGGCGAAAGCCCATCGCAGCCGGTGCCGGCCACCGCGGCGGGGTACAGGCCCCCGCCCCACAAACGGCCGCGCCCCCCGTGCCGTTGCCGTATGCCGTCAGGTCCGAAGGACCGCCCGGCGCCGCGAAGCGGCGTCACCTAGCGGTGGGCGAAAGCCCGCCGCTTCTGTTGCCCATGGTGGCCCCCAGCGCCACGGGACGCCAGACACACACGCGCCGGGGGCCTCGCCGGGCACAAAGCCAGTGGCCTATTCCGGCCCCTGCCACACGATGGCGAAATCGTGCTCCGTCTCGCCCAGCTCCAGTTGGCACCGGCCCGGCACCTGTTCCCGGCGCTCATCGCCGGTGTCCAGATCGGTGATGGTGAGCCGGGCTCTGTCCAGAGGGAGGTCCAGCCTCAGCACCAGGCGCGCGGGCCTGCGGTCGCGGATGAACATGTCGATGCGCTCCGCCTGCCAGTTGCGGACCCCTCCGACGTTCCGCACGTACGCCAGACCCTCCGCATAGCCCTCCCTGGCATTGGTCCGCACCTGGAAGCCCCTTGAGACCTTGAGCGGCCCGGCGGCAAACAGCGGCACGAAGCTCTCCAGGTCCGCCGTCTTCTCATACCCCTCCGGGCTCATGGTGACGTCGAAGTCCACGCTGTCGGACAGCAAGTGGTCGGCATAGCGGCCCATCATCCAGTAGTCCGCGATACCCTCCGGCGTGCGATAGTACTTGTCATCCTCCACGGGGTGTGAGACCACGATCCCCACTTCGGGCTTCTGGCGCTTCCAGGTGGTCCAGTCCAGGCCCGCCGTGATCTTCGCCGCCAGGCGGAACTGCTCCACCTCGATCCCTCGGGCATTCCAGAAGAAGCACCCCGGGTTGCCGTTGACCAGGCCAAACCAGATGATATCGCGCATCAGGTAGCGCCGGTCCTCGCTGCGCTCTGCCGGATAGCGGGAGAACTCGTCGCCCGCGGCCTCGCCGAACATGCACACCCCGGCCATGCGCCCGTAGCAGGTGAGCACATCGCAGGCCAGGCCGTAGTCCATGGTCTCCGAGGTGGAGCCGCGGTGGGGGTACAGGTGGTAGGTGTAGAAGTCGATGGGGGTCTGCGTCGTCCACCACAGGGGATCGGCGGTGTGCAGGCCGCCGCCGCCGTGGCTGGCGCAGATCGGGGTCACCGGGTCCACGGAACGGATCACCTCAGCGGCGTGCTCTATCCACGAGGCCGGGCAGTCCACCATCTCGTTTTCAAACTCCCAGCCGAAGAGCTGAGGGTTGTCTGCAAGCAGCCCCACGATCTGGCGGGCGTACTGATCCTGGCAGGCCATGACATCCGGGTCGGTGTACTTCTCCGCGATGGTCTCAATCAGCTTCCCGTCGCGGACGAACCGGCGCTGGTGGGGGGGAAGAGCGTCGAGGTCCTCGCCCGCGTACCGGGGCAGGCAGAACGTCTCCAGCGCCTGCCTGTTGTAGTACGCCGGCTTTGTATAGTCCTCGTGGATCACCAGCAGGAACTTGATGTCATGCTTCCGCGCCAGATCCATATAGCGCAGGATCCTGGCGAAAAGCGGCATGTTGACCCTGCCGATCACATCCATCGGCTCCATGCCTTTGGGCGTGTGGGCTCGGAGCATGAAGCGCAGGCCCGTCACGCCCTGGTCGGCCAGGAACTGCAGCCAGTGGACGAGCTGCTCCTCGGTGGCGTCCACGAAGGAGACCAGCCTGCGCCCCTCCTCCCCGCCCTCGGGCAGGCCCACCCAGTTGGCGTAGAAGCCGCCCAGAGGTAGCCAGGCCGGGCCGCCTTCACCGCGGCGGAAGTAGCCGGAATCGCCCAGGACAATCGGGTCCCTACGGGGCTCGGCGGGCAGCAGGCAGATCTCGGCCGACTGCCCCTCGTAGCCCCGGTCATCGGCAACCCGCGCCCTGTACACCCAGCGGACGCTCTCGTCGCCCGTCCAGTCCGCGCTACCGGTGCCCGGAGCCGCCTCGCCGGCGACCGCCTGCACCGTGGCGCCCTCCTGCGTCGACCACGACAGCTTCGGCGCCCCCTCCGGGGCGGTGGCATTGCCGTACTGGTCCACCAATGTCGCCGTCACCCGCAATGGGAGCCTGTCGGGGGTCAGCGTGGCGACCTTTGCCGGCTCCACGAGATAGTGATCCGGTGGGCCGGGTACGGTGGTCACCGCCACCCGGGCCTCCTTGGCCTCGCAGAACTCCGGGGTGGCTACGAGCGTGTCGGCGTTCTCGGCGGCTCGGCGGCTCGCCGCGTACTTCACCCTCAGCTTGCCCTCGGTGTCCGTCAGCCCGCGCCGGGAGGTGGGCGACAGCTCCAGGGAGGACTGGCCCTGGGCGGCGGCCAGGGTGCCTCCGGAGCCGTGTTTGAGCGCCACCACAACGGGCTGCCCCGACACAGGCGCCCCCCGGGCACTGAGGACCGTGATCGTTGCCTCCTGCTCCAGGCCCGCCAGAGCGCGGGTCGCGGGAACCGCCAGATCGACCCGGGCCGCGACCGCGCCGGGCCTGCCCAGGGTCTCCACGCGCCCGTGCTCCACCCCGCGCACGGCCGAGAGCCGCACCCAGTCGATCTCCACGTGGGCTTCCACATCATTGGTCGGGTCGATACGGAAGGCGCTCAGCACGCCGGTGAAACGGGCCTCCTTCCGCAGGTCCACACGCACCCGCTGCCAATGCGTCCCCCGAACCGTGAAGTCGTAGTGGACCAAAGCGGTGCTCGTTCCCTGCCGGGCGTACAACGTCCATTTCGCCGAGGGGACGCTCTGGCGCACGCGCATCTCCAGGATCGGGTACCGGGCCATGTCGATGGCCACCCTGCGGTTCGTCTCATCCACCTGCCCCCACATGTCACCCCAGATGAACCAGGGGTCGTCTTGCACATCCATGTGCAGCACTCCATCCACCACGCGCCTGTTTTGCACGAACTCGGGTCTGTTGCCCCACTGGTCGATGCCGGAGAAGGTCCCGTCAGAAAAGTCCCAGGGGCGGCCGTAGGTCTCGGTGGCGTAGTCCGGCGCCGGCGGCGGCTCCGGGGGCGCCTCCTCCGGGGCGACGAGGCGCCGGCTCACAAGTGGGCTCTCGATCTGATAGCGGTCCACCTGGAAGTAGATCTCGTACCGCGCATCGGCAGCCGCCACCTGCCACTCCAGGAGCCCGTCCTCCAGTCGCGAGGGCAAGACGCGGCCGTCACCGTCCACCACGCGCACGGAGCGGGCGTTGAGCCCGGCGCCCTCGCCAAGCTGGGCCAGATCTCCGGAAAGGTGCACGGGGGCCTGCACGAACTGCCCGGGCTCCAGGGGAGGGTCCGGCGGCGGCGCCACCGGCGCCCGATAGGAGAAGCGACTATCCCACCAGCCGGGGACGGGCTTTGCCTCCTCGGCGCCCGCGGCCTGCTCGTACGGGGCGCCGGAAGTGACGGCCTCGTAGCCGGCGGCGATCTCGTCGCCGCGCAGGGCACGGCCATAGATGTACAGGTCATCCACGTCGGCGTCGCCGTAGTCGGGCGAGGCGTCCTGGTCGCGACCGATGGCCAGCACCTCATCCATCGGCCCCACGCGGATGTCGCGGTCCACCGCCTCGGCGACGGCGACGCCGTCCAGGTACAGGCGCATCCGGGCATCCGCCGCCCCCGAGTTCACACCACTCCAGGTGCAGGCCACGTGGTGCCAGGTACCGGCTTCCCACGCGTCGATGGGCGCGCTGAGGCTGAACGTCTCGCCGACGACTTCGGAGAAGATGGTGAAGGTGCAAAGTCCGCCGGCGAATTGCACGGACCAGCGGTTCACGCTCCAGGGCTGGGGCAGCTCGCGGTGCCCGTAGATGCAGAAGAGGTAGTGCCCGGCGGGGTCGTCGCCGCTCCAGTGGGGCCGGACCCACGCGGCCAGGGTACCGGCGCGGGGGTCGAAGTTGCCGGCGGTGGGGTACAAGCAGTCGCTTTGCAGCACCAGGGCCTGCCCCCGCATGCCGTCGGAGAAGCCCGGCGCCGCATCGCCCAGGTTCTCTCCGCCGCCGCGGGCGATGGCCGCGCCGGCGGTGCCGTCGAAAGGGCTATAGAGCAGGAGGTCGGCGGGCTGAGCCGCCGCCACGCAGGCCCAGCAGGTCAGGGCAAGCAGGGCCCATCCGGCCCGCCAACCCGCTCGTAGGGCGGGCTTCCCGCTCACATTATGCACGAACGCACGGGATCCATATTTCGCCATTTTCGCGTCCGGAACGGTCGAAGTGTTGCCGTTCTCCCCCCTCCTCCCGTCTCCCGCGGGTGTTTGCGGGCGTAAGGGAGAGGGGGGCCGGGGGGGTGAGGTGACGTGAATCGGCGCCTGCCCGGAACCTGCACAACATGAGTTTCCGGCCCGCCAATCAGTCCGACTCAACCGATCCGCAGGATCGGTTGCAGGCCTGGCATCGAAGTCGCGCATCTCAACCCTCCTCCGGCGCAAAGCGCAGGGAGTACACATCCGCGTCCTTGAGCACGAACCTGAGGCGCACGGGCTTACCTGCCAGGGCACCCAGCTCGGGATCACCCTCCCAACGCACGACGCCCCCGATCTCGTCGCCGTAGATCTCCGGACACCTGTCCAGCTCGAAGCCCGCCACCGCATTGCCCGCCGGGTCCTGCACCTCCACCCGCACGCTCCCGGCGGCGGAGGTGGCGTAGTTGAGCACCAGGCGATCGCCCTCGAACTGCAGGGGCAAGGTGAGCATCTCGCCGCCGGAGTAGTCGGCGTGCAGCGAGACGAAGCCGTCCTGTCTGAGCGTGAAGCGACGCAGGAACACGTCCTCGTAGTGGCCCTCGGTGGCGTAGATCGAGATCTCGTCCGGGGCTCCGGGGAGGGCGGACTTGGTGCTCACCAGGCCCCAGGCGATCATGTTGTTGCGCTCCCACCAGCGGTTCTCCTGCGGCCCGGGGCGCAGGAAGCCCTCGGTCCAGCGTCGGAAGTGGAGGCCGTCGCGGCTGGACATCAGCACTCCGTCGGAGACGCCGGGGAACCGGTGCCTCGCGACCTTGTGCCGCTGCGGGAGAAACCGCTTGGGGAAACCCAGGTAGATGTGGGGGGCGCGGAAGTACGGCACGGTGGCATTGGTGTACAGGTCCTCGGCGGGAGCATCGCCGAAGTCCACCCACTCGGGCTCGGTCCAGTGCGAGAAATCCCGGGAGCGCCCGACCATGATGTCCCGCACGCCGTTGCGGAAATGACGGTGATACTCCACGTACTCGCCACGCAGCTCGTCGTAGAAGGCCAGGTTCTGCGAGTCGAAGAGGCCCTCGGTGATGACGGGCTCCTCCTGCAGCAGGGACCAGTGAATGGCGTCCGGAGAGCCGAAGATCACGAGACCCTTCTCATCGCCGCCGATGGCCTTGTACCGGGCCTGCGGATCGGCATTGGGGTTGGTGTCCAAGAAGGGCGAGAAGTTGTGTTCCCCGGGGCCGCGCCAGACGATGTTATTCGCCTTCGAGCCGTTGAAGTCCCAGATGCCCAACTCCGGCCGGTGCCAGGTGATCCCGTCCTGGCTCTGGGCGTAGCAGATGACCTGATGGGTATGCGTGTCGGTGGCCCAGTCATAGTCTGAGCCGCGATAGTACATGCGGTACAGCCCGCCATCCTCAAAGACGGTCACATAGCAGCAGGTATTGCCCTCCCAGGGGCGGTTGGTGTGCAGGCTCACTTCCTGAGGCACGGGATGGTGCAGGAGCAGGCAGGTGCCCTGCATGGTGTCGATCAGCCAATCGTCCAGGAGCGGTTCGAGTCGGGAGTTGATCTGACGGGTCTGTGGGGTCACGCGACTACCTCCGGTGCGGCGGGTGTGGACGACGGATAGGTGGATGGTTCCTGCGGGGCAAGGCGCGTTCCTTCACTGGAGGTGTGCCGGAGATTGCGGGAGAAGACACGGGGGCGATGGCTGTTTCCGTCGTCGTTTCCGTCGTCGTTTCCGTCGTCGTGTCCGTCGTCGTTTCCGTCGCCGTTTCCGTCGCCGTTTCCGTCGTCGTTTCCGTCGCCGTTTCCGTCGTCGTTTCCGTCGCCGTTTCCGTCGTCGTTTCCGTCGCCGTTTCCGTCGTCGTTTCCGCTTCCTTTTCCGTCGCGTAGGTCGGGCTTTCCAGCCCGACTCCGTGCCGTCGTCGTTCGTCGTTCGTCGTTCGTCGTTCGTCGTTCGTCGTTCGTCGTTCGTCGTTCGTCGTTGGCCGCTCCCTTCGACGCCCTCACACTACCTTGCGCACAACCGGGGGTACCGACCGTGACCGATAGGGCGGCCGCTTCTGTCGATGCCCTCGAGCGGCGCAAGCGGCACCTGCCGCACTGGGAAGCGCCCGGAGAGGCATACTTCATCACCTTCTGTCTTGCGCGCCCGCCGGCCGTCGACCTCACGGAGGCTCGGTTCGCGTCGCTGGTGGTCGCGGCCTTGTGCCACTTCGACGGTAGCCGCTATATCCTATATGACTACGTCGTGATGCCCGACCACGTGCACTGCATCCTCCAGCCGACCGTGGCGGACGGCCGGACGGAGCCGCTCAGTCGCATCATGCAGAGCCTCAAGGGATGGCTCGCCCGACAGATCAACGCTGCGGCGGGTAGGAGCGGGAAGCTCTGGCAGACCGAGACCTACGATCACCTGCTGCGGAACGTGGCGGACTACGAGGAGAAGTCGGCGTACATCCTGGACAATCCGTTCCGCAGCGGGTTGGTGCAGCAGGGCGCGGAGTGGGCGTGGTGCGGCCGGGGAAGTGGGGTGGTGTGAAGCAGGAGAGAGTCGTGGAATGGTGGGGCGCGCTTGGTGCCGAGTGCCACCAATGGGCAGAGGGCAGACGACGCACAGAGAACGGCGGACGGCAAACGGCGGACGGCAGACGTCGAACGGCACGGAGTCGGGCTGGAAAGCCCGACCTACGCGGCCACGGCCACGGCCACGGCCACGGCCACGGCCACGGCCACGGCCACGGCCACGGCCACGGCCACGGCCACGGCCACGGCCACGGCCACGGCCACGGCCACGGCCACGGCCACGGCCACGGCCACGGCCAC
>Ga0334883_1000747_pt1 | contig 55279 bp, 49 predicted proteins | sample GraSluR1_MG_6_FD_207230 | JGI IMG/M metagenome (GOLD analysis project Ga0334883, IMG submission 207230) | Sludge microbial communities from methane-producing bioreactor in Wageningen University, Netherlands - Granular Sludge_09_05-R1 | ecosystem: Engineered > Bioreactor > Anaerobic >...
AAAATATTCTGACATTTTTTCCAACCTGGAAATCCACCATCTGAAGTTCTCTTTTTCCATGCTATCCCAATTGTATACAGGGAATCCCCAGATTTGACCATTACTGGAGAAATAATCCGGAGGAGCTCCAGCTTTCATGTTAAAGTTGAACAAATGAGGTTCTGTCCAGGCTTCAACTGAATTCCTGTGAATCCCGATTGGTATGTCTCCTTTTAAAACTATGCCTTTTTCTACTGCCTTTTTATGCACTTGGTCTAATTGTTTGTGCAAGTTGTATTGTACAAAAAAGTAGAAATGCAGTTCGTTTTGACATTTGCTTTTCTCTGAAAGCATCTCAATTATATCATCTTTTTTATATACGTTGAATCTTGGCCATAATCTGAAATCAGATGTCTTGTACCTGTCCCTAAGGTGAGAGAACATTGCGTATGGCAAAAGCCAGGATTCATTTTTTTTGTAAAATGTCCTGAACTCTTTGGTTTTGGATGTTTTTTCCCATTCTTGGTTGAATATTTGTCTGATATAAAGCCATTTTGTCCTTATTACAGAGTCCCATTCTATCTTTTTTGAACTATTCAACTTCTCTCTTTTTTTTAAATGCCTTTCCCTGAATTCACGGTCTTTGATTTTCCCGAGTGCATCAAGGTCCATATAAACCGGATGCAACGCATATCCTGAAATTGCAGAGTATGGATATGAGTCTCTCCAAGTATAAGAGTGGGTTGTGTCGTTTATGGGGAGAAGTTGAAGAACATTCATACCCGACTCTTTTACCAAGTTCACAAATTTATCCAAATCTCCAAAGTCGCCTATTCCGCAACTTGTTTCCGACTTGATAGCAAAAAGAGGGAGAGCTGTTCCGGCTAGCCTTATCTTGGGAAAGCTAACCTTGACAGGATAATCATTTACAGTAGTAATTATTCCTTCTGCCTCATTAGGCTTTGTGAAAACCCTGTTTTCTCCTTCTTCCCAAATTATTATCTTGTCATCTTCTGATAATAATATGTATTTGTATTCTGTATGTTTGGGCAATAGTTTTATATCCAGAGATATAGCCCAAGAACCGTCTTGTAGCAGATTCATTTTCTTACCCAAACCAGGATTCCAATCTCCAAGTTCCTTACAATTTCCAACAATATAAATATTTAAATCATCTGGGATGTTATGTGCCAATGTGCTTATTCTAAAGTTGCCGGATATTTGTTCATGGATTTGGCCTCTGTTTTTTTTCAAAACCTTCAGAAAAGGAGTAGAAAGGAATGGAGAGTTATTGTCCCTGGCTCTCCAAAAATCGTAAATATATTGTTCTTGCCTGTGTGAAGATGTCAATTTTCGAGGTGCTCCAGCTTCTTTGTGAGTACCTTGAGAGTCTTCTATAGAGTAAGAGTATGAGAAAAATGTATTGTTTTTTATATTGATTGTAAATTCCCAAATCCCATTGTTGTAAATCATTTTTTTTGAAAACCATCTCTTTTCATTTGTGTTATCTTGTTCATAACCACTGATTATTAATTGCTGACCAAATTCGGTTTCATAAGGGATGGAAAATGTTACTTTAAACATGAATTGAATGTTTTTTGTAAATATAATCTAAATAGGGTTGTATCTTTGCAAAAATTACACCAAATGAAATTACTGTTACTGAGTACTGATATCCTATGGGAAGATCCTCAAGCAAATCTTTGTGCATATACTGCTTTGCTGGATGAGATTTTTGATAATGACACGGATAATGTAGATATCATTGTTTTCCCTGAGTTTTTCACTACCGGGTTCTCTGTTGGTAGTAACTTGGCTGAGGAACATTTGGGGAAGACATTTATTTGGATGTCACAAGTAGCTTCAAAATTCAATAGTGCAGTATTAGCCTCCATGCCTGTTTTGGATATTGGCAAGAGGTACAACAGGGCCTACTTTGTGAAGCCAGACGGAAGCTATGTGTTTTATGACAAACGACATTTGTTCTCTTATGGAAAGGAGAACATGTATTTTTCCAAAGGGGATGAAAGGGTTGTTACTAAATTCAAGGATTTCAATATTTGCCTGAACATTTGTTATGATTTGAGGTTCCCTGTTTGGAGCCGGAATAGGAATCTGGAGTATGATGTGTTGATTAATATAGCAAACTGGCCTTCTACACGATCTTCAGTTATAGAGCCGATCTCTTGCTCCAGGGCAATAGAAAACCTTTCATATTACGTTTTTGTTAACAGAAGTGGGAGTGATGCTGAAAATTCTTATAATGCAGAATGTTTTGTTTATGATTATTTGGGGAAAAAGGTTCCTGTGCAAAAAAAAGGGAGCAATTACACCATAGTGGATATTTCCCTGGATAAACTAAAACAATTCAGAAACAATTTCCAGGCATGGAAAGATGCCGATAATTTTGAAATTTTTAAATAATGAAAAAGACAATTATATTTTTTTCTCTGCTGTTTTCCACGCTGCTGTTCATTGGCTCGTGTGGTTTTGATACTGTCAAGGATGGTGAATACCGTATAAAGATTTATGCCACTAACGATTTGCATGGTCGTTTTTTTGATTCTTTGTTTGTAGCTAAGGATTCGACACAAACGCACCCATATTCATTGGGTTCGATAGCCTCAGCCATTAAGGGTATAAGGCAGTCAGAAGGAGAGGAGAATGTTATCTTATTGGATGTTGGAGATCATTTGCAGGGTGACAACATGGTTTTTTACTATAATTTCGTGGATACGTTATCTTCCCATATCTTTTCCAAGGTTGTAAATTATTTGGATTATGATGCAGTGGTTGTTGGTAATCATGATATTGAGGCTGGGCATGTCGTCTATGACAAGTTGGTAGGAGAGATGGAGATGCCATATTTGGCAGCCAATGCAGTTAGAGTCAATGATGGAAAACCTTATTTTAAGCCATATACAATAATTGAAAGACATGGATTAAAAATTGCTGTTATTGGAATGACAAATCCAAACATTCCAAATTGGTTGTCAAAGCATCTTTGGGAGGGGATGGAATTCTTGCCGATAGAAGATAATTTGAAATATTGGGTAGATTATGTAAAAAAGAACGAGTCTCCAAATGTGGTTATTGCTGCATTACACTCGGGTGTGGGTTTTCTTGAAACTCCAACAATAGAGAATGCATCAAGGTTTGTAGCAAAGAATATCGATGGATTGGATATTGTTTTTGCAGCTCACGACCATAAAGTTACCAGGGAGTTTATTGAGAACAATGGCAAAAAGGTTCTTTTACTGGAAGGAGGTTCCAGGGGGGCTTTCCTTTCTGCAGCATATTTGGATATTGTAGTCAGGGATGGAGAGGTCACCTCATTGGTGATTGATGGAGAAACCCTTGATATGTCTGATGTTTCTCCAGACCAGGATTATTCAAATCATTTCAGGGAAGAATTTTTGACTGTGAAAAGCTTCACAAATGCTGTAGTAGGTAAGTTACTTAATGATATTTCTACCAAGGATGCCTATTTTGGCTCGTCTTCATTTATAGACTTGATACACTCTGTGCAATTGGAAGTATCCGGTGCAGATGTCTCCTTTGCCGCTCCACTCTCTTTTGCAATCAGTAAAAATGCAGGGGAGTTGAAGTACCAGGATTTATTGGATATTTATCCATATGAAAACCAATTATATGTGATATCTATGTCTGGCAATGAGATAAAAAATTATTTAGAGTATTCCTATTCTAAATGGGTTAACAAATATCCATCTCCAACTGGACATATGTTGCAAATCAAAACAGATGGTACTGGAGAACGAGGAAAGTTCAATAATATATACTTCAATTTTGATGCAGCTGCAGGTCTGGTGTACGAAGTGGATATAACAAAAGGTAACGGCAAAAGGGTAACAATTTTATCTATGGCAGATGGCTCTGCATTTGATTTTGACAAAAGATATAGTGTGGCTTTGTCTTCTTACAGGGCTAGTGGTGGGGGAGATATGCTTCTAATGGGAGCGGGTATTGATAAACATGAAGTAGAAGAAAGGTTTTTGGCAAAACATGCAGATATTAGAAGTTTAATGTATGAAAAGCTTACCAAGGAAGGTAGTTTGGAGGCAAAGAAATTGGACAACTGGAAATTTGTTCCGGAGGATCTTGTAAATAAACTTAAAGAATACGATTACAAGGTGTTGTTCAATTAATCATCCTAATTATTAATAATAAAACCGGCATGGAATTGGTGTACCATGCCGGTTTTTATTATGTGTCATACAATTTTATTTTGCAAAACTTACAGAACGGGTCTCCCTGATAACTGTGATTTTTACTTGACCAGGATAAACGAGTTCGTCCTGGATTTTCTTTGCAATATCAAGGGAAAGCTGTTCGGATTCTTTATCGGACACGTTTTCGCTACCTACAATGACACGCAGTTCACGACCAGCCTGGATTGCATAGGACTTTGTAACACCTGGATATGTTAGTGCCAAGTCTTCCATCTCCCTGAGACGTTTGATATATGATTCTATGACTTCACGTCTGGCTCCAGGCCTGGAGCCAGAAATAGCATCACTAACCAGAACAAGTGGAGATATAATTGATGTCATTTCTGTTTCTTCGTGGTGAGCACCTATTGCATTACAAATGTCAGGTTTTTCTTTGTATTTTTCTGCAAGCTTCATCCCTAATATTGCGTGTGGTAATTCAGGATCTTCGTCCGATACTTTACCTATATCATGCAACAATCCGGCTCTTTTGGCTATTTTTGGATTCAAGCCCAATTCAGAAGCCATGGTAGCAGCTATGTTGGCTACTTCCCTTGAGTGTTGGAGAAGGTTTTGGCCATATGAAGAACGGTATTTCATCCTTCCTATTAACTTGACAAGCTCCACATGCAATCCGTGTACTCCCAAATCTATGCAAGTCCTTTTTCCGGTTTCGAGGATTTCATCATCCAGTTGTTTTTGGACTTTAGCGACTACCTCTTCAATCCTGGCCGGGTGTATCCTTCCATCTGTAACCAATTGGTGCAACGCCAACCTTGCCACTTCCCTTCTGACAGGATCAAATGCAGAGAGTAAAATTGCTTCAGGAGTATCATCAACTACAATTTCCACACCGGTAGCTGCTTCCAGTGCACGTATGTTACGGCCTTCTCGTCCAATGATACGTCCCTTGATTTCATCACTCTCTATGTTGAATACCGTTACAGCATTTTCAATAGCTGTTTCTGGCGCAATACGCTGTATTGAATTTATGATTACTCTTTTTGCCTCTTTGCTGGCAGTAAGCCTTGCCTCGTCCATAACTTCACTTATGTAGGACATCGCTTCGCTTTTGGCTTCCGATTTCATTGTTTCAACCAACTGGTTTTTCGCATCCTGTGCAGACATTCCAGCAATGTTTTCAATCTTTTGGATTGCTTCAAGCCTGAGTTTTTCGTATTCTTCTCCTTTTCTGTCAAGAAGATCTTGCTGGTGTTTCAAGGACTCTTTTATTGAATCAATCTCCTTTTGTTTCTTTTGGAGTTCGGAGTTTTGTTGGTTGATATGGAGTTCTCTCTGTTTTAGTTTGTTCTCCTGTTGTATTACGTGGTTTGACCTTTCCAGTATTTGTTGTTCGTGTTCCGATTTTAATTGGAGGAATTTCTCTTTTGCTTGGAAAATCTTCTCTTTTTTGATGTTTTCCCCGTCTTGTTCGGCACATCGGATTATCTCTTCACGTTGTTTTTTTAGTACGATATTTTTTCCCACATAGTAGGCAATACCAAAGCCTGCCAGTGCGGGCAGCAGAATAGTTAATATTATTTCCATTTTGAGTGCATATGTATATATAGTGTTGTCTCTTAAAAAAGCCGTTGGTTAAGCTGTCTGTCAAAAACCTTATATAATAAGATTTGAGCTCCGATAGCGGTCGCAAACTTCCATCGTCCTGCAAGCAGAATCCCCCGTAGGGTTACCAAGGCCTGTTTTTGACCATCGAGTTTACTCGGTATTTTAATAGTGTTGATTTTGGCAAAGAGCTAAACCAACGGCTAAGTATTGTTATGCTGAATCAGTCAAAGTTCAACTTTATGTAGTCATTCAGAAGATTGTCCAGATTAGTTAGGTCCTGGATGATTTTTGTAGTCTCTTCTCTTTGTTCTGCTTCAATCAGTCTAATGACAAATTGTAAAAGAGCCATGGAAAGCGCATCCTGTGTATCACGGCCAGAATACTTGTTACGGTATAAACCAACCTTTTCATTGATAATTTTGGCTGCTGCACGAATTTTTTCTTCGTCTGCTGCAGGTATCCTTAGCGGATAGGCACGGTCTGCGATATTGATTTGTATAGATTGTTGTTCCATCTTCTAATCGTTTAATAGTGCTATACACTTGTCGATTTCCTTAATGATTTTACCAATTTTCTGTTTTGCCTCTTTTACGTCTGTGGATGAGTTTTTGAATGCTTCAGCCAGCTGTAATATATTTAATTTTTCTTCTTGTTCTTTTAATTTGTTAGTACTGTTTTCCAATTGCTCCCTGCAAACGGACAATTCATTTTCCAGAGTGTTGTTTGCAGCTATAACTTGCTCATATTTAGATATAATCAATTCAATTTTTGCTTTTAAACCCTCGATAACCGAATGATAGTCTTTTTCCATATATGTATGCAATTAAGCAGGATAATTTATCTGGTTACGCAAAGATAACAAATTTTAAATTTTTTAAAATAAAAAATGCTCCCACTTTATAACAAGTGGAAGCATTACTTGGTTTGCTTTGGAATTAAATAGTGTTCAACACTACTATTTTGTTCATACCAACCTGAATTGCCTTTTCGTTCATAGGTATCAGGTTGTGGTGTCTTTCGGGTAACGATTTTTTCAATCCTTTGATGACATTTTCGTGTTCGACTACTTTTTTCTTGCTAAGGTAAGCCCCAAGGACTACCATGTTGTAGGCTTTTGAGTTGCCTAATTCTGCAGAAATATCCACGGCGTCGATTGAGCAAACTGTAATATCCTTTCTTTGAGGATGTCTGGTTATACCATTAGGATCATAAATCAATAAACCTCCTGGTTTTACTTGCTCTTCAAACTTATCCATTGATTGTTGATTGAGGATAATTGCTGTGTCAAAATTGGAAAGGATTGGAGAGCTGATTTTTTTGTCGCTGAGTATGACTGTTACGTTAGCTGTGCCACCTCTCATTTCCGGGCCATATGAAGGCATCCATGTAACCTCTTGTCCTTGCATGATACCTGAGTAAGCCAAAATTTTACCCATGGACAAAACGCCTTGTCCCCCGAATCCTGCTATGATTATCTCTTCTTTCATATTATTACAAATTTTATATGTCTTTAAGATCTCCCAAAGGATAATTCGGGAACATGTTCTCTACCATCCACTCATTTGCTTTTACCGGAGAGAGTTTCCATCCGGAATTACATGAGCTTACTACCTCTACGAAAGATGTTCCTTTTTTCAAGGCAGAGTTTTCAAAAGCTTTCCTGATTGCCCTTTTGGTTTTTCGAGTAGATGCTGCACTTTGTACCGATTGTCTGGTCACGTAGCATGTGCCTTCTAATTGGGCTATCAGTTCTGTTATTTTAAGTGGTTTACCATGAAGGTCTTCACGTCTTCCGTTGGGAGAAGTCGCAGTTTTCATACCCATCAGGGTTGTAGGTGCCATTTGGCCGCCTGTCATACCGTAGATTGCATTATTGATAAAGATCACAACAATGTTCTCACCTCTGTTGCAAGCGTGCATAATCTCTGCAGTACCGATTGATGCAAGGTCTCCGTCTCCTTGGTATGTAAAGACATATTTATCTGGGAAAAGCCTCTTTGTAGCTGTTGCCAAAGCTGGAGCCCTGCCGTGTGCAGCTTGTTGCCAGTCGATATCCACATAGTTGTATGCGAAAACTGAGCAACCAACAGGAGAAATACCTATAGTCTTTTCCTGTATACCCATCTCTTCAATAACTTCGGCTATCAATTTGTGGACAGTTCCGTGAGAACAGCCAGGACAATAGTGCATTACATTGTCCAGTAAAACAGGGCTTTTAGAGTAAACCTTGTTTTCGGGTTTTATTATATCTTTGATATCCATATTAGTTTTCTTTATTTGTTGATCTCTTTTTTAAAGGCTTCCAGAACCTCTTCCGGTGATGGAACTATACCACCCAACCTACCGTAGAAGTTAACAGGTATTTTGCCATTAACAGCAAGACGGATATCCTCTACCATTTGGCCAGCGCTTAGTTCTACTGACATAATGGTTTTTAGTTGAGGTACGAGTCTTTGGATTTCTTTTGTAGGATAAGGGAAAAGTGTGATTGGTCTCAACAATCCCAATTTGATACCCTCTTTCCTGGCCAAATCAACGGTGTTTTCGCATACCCTGGCCATTGATCCATATGCTACAATCAAATGATCGGCATCTTCGCAAAGGTAATTTTCAAAACGGACATCCTCTTCTTCCATTTGCTTGTATTTTTCTATAAGCCTGTGGTTCAATGCCTCATGTACGGCAGCATCCAATGCAAGTGAAGTCAAGACGTTTTGTTTCCTGTCTGGAGTTTTTCCGGTAGTTGCCCAAGGAGACATCTTTATGATCTCTTCTTCTGTCCACCTTGGTTTCATAGGCCTGAGTTCTACTTTTTCCATCATTTGGCCAATGACTCCGTCACTTAAAATAAGAGCCGGGTTCCTGTATTTGAATGCAAGTTCAAAACCTAGGTCAACAAAATCGTACATCTCCTGGGCTGAGTTTGGTGCCAGAACTATCATTTTGTAGTCACCATGACCCCCGCCTTTACATGCTTGGAAATAATCTCCCTGACCAGGTTGTATAGTGCCCAGACCTGGACCTCCCCTGACAACATTTACAACAAGGCATGGCAACTCTGCTCCTGCCAGGTAGCTAAGCCCTTCTGCCATCAGGCTGATTCCTGGGCTACTGGATGATGTCATTACTCGTTTGCCACATGATGCTCCTCCATACAACATGTTGATTGAAGATGTTTCGCTTTCTGCCTGTAGCACCACCATACCAGTGCTATCCCAAGGCTCTTCCGCCATCAAGGTTTCCATGACCTCTGATTGCGGGGTAATAGGATAACCGAAATAGCCATCACAACCATTCCTGATTGCAGAAATAGCGATAGCCTCGTTTCCTTTCATTAAAATGTATTCCGCCATATTAATTTTTTGTTTTACCATTATACTTTTACCCTGTATACTGTTATGCAGGTGTCAGGACAAACGGTTGCACAATTTGTACAACCTGTGCAGCTTTCAGGATTTGCCATATAGGCATAATTGTAACCTTTGCTGTTGACCTCTTTGGCCAAAGCAATGGTATTGGTAGGACAATTAACAACGCAAACACTGCAACCTTTGCATTTTTCTGTATCTACCACAATAGCTCCTCTTAATGCCATACTATATTAAGTTAAGTTTATAATTTTTTACAAATTTATTATATATTTATCAAAAATGAAAGGATTATTAAGAATTTTAAACTTTTTATTTAGAAAAAAACTCAAATCCTTTAAGAATCTCTTCTGATATGTAACTCCACCTAAATATTACGCCAATTATCAATATTATGATAATCACAATAAAAGCTTTTGTGGTTTCACTCAACCCAGAGAGTTTTCTCTTTTCATTTTTTTTCATTGTAAATAATATTTTATTTTTCTATCCGGATTCTTGCATCCACTGCTACAACTTGTCTTTCGTTACCAAGCAGTGGGTTCAGATCCATTTCGAAAATTTCAGGTGCTGCTTTGCAAAGTGCAGAGATTCTTCTGATTGATTCAGAAAAGAAAAATTGATTGACACCTTCCTGGCCTCTAGTCCCCTCTATGAGTTTGTATCCACGAAGCGATTTTATCATTATTTCTGACTCTTTTTTTGAAACAGGGCTGAGTGCAGTGGTGATATCTTGGATTGCTTCTACAAATATTCCTCCCAGACCACACATGATCAAGTGTCCGAAACCCTCTTCTCTTTTTGCCCCTATGAATAACTGTGTTCCAGAGAGCATTGGTTGCAAGAGGATGGAGATGGTCTCCGGGATTTTTATCATACGTTTGAATTCTTGAGAAAGAGTCTCTTCGTCTGTAACATTCAATACAACACCACCTACGTCTGACTTGTGTATTGGTCCGACAACTTTCATCACAAGTGGGTAGCCAATATCTTTTGCCATTTTTGAAACTTGAGAGATTGTAAATGCAACTGCTTCTTTGGCTCTGTTTACACCAGCTGCATCAAGGAGCTTTTGCACATCTTCAGGTGCCAAGTATCCGTTTTGTGATTTGTCTATAATTGACCTGATCAGTTTGTGGTCTACAGGAGGGAGATCATCATCCTGAACCTGAGTGTTGTTTTTGAGGACCTTTACAAGGGAAGTGCCAAACAAGCTTTCGTCGCTGAAACTTATACCTCCTCGTTGCTGGAATTCTTTTATCTCTGCTCCAGCATTTTCTATGGAAGGAAGTACCGGGTAAATTGGTTTTTTGCAGGTTCTGATTTTCTCTGAAAGTAGTTCATATACATCATGTACATTTGTTAAACCTGGGGACCCGAAAATCACGACCATAGAGTCTACATCAAAATCATTTTCACAGGCATCAATTATTTCACCCAATTGTTCTGCAGTTCCGGTTGCCAGGAAATCCAAAGGATTGGAAACAGAAGAGCCGGGAAAGAGTTTTTTTAGTAATTCCTGTGCTTTGGGCCCTTTGATTTCCGGAATTTTGATTCCGTTGGCAGAGAGTACGTCTGTAAGCATTACTGCCGGACCTCCTGCATGTGTGATTATTGCAACTTTATCTCCTTTGGGTTTTGGGTATGATAGTACAGCAGCAATATTCACCATCTCTGTCCGGCTATAGCACCTGATTATGCCTGCTTTGTTGAATAAGGCGTCTACAGCCTTGTCGGGACTTGCCATTGCTCCGGTATGTGACGAAGCTGCCCTGCTGCCAGCTTCACTGTAGCCCGACTTCAAAGCAACGATATTTGCTCCCTTACTAATCAAGGAAGAAGCGTGTTTCAAAAGTTTTTCCGGATTGGAGATGCTCTCTATATAGAGCATTTTTACTTTTGAACTCTTCCCGTTCACATATGTGTTGTCCATGTATTCAAGGATATCTTCAACTCCAAGTTGTGCACTGTTTCCTACAGAAAAAACAGACGAAAGTTTCAATCCAAGTTGCATGGCTGCCTCAAGAATGAATACAACCGTAGCTCCGGAACCTGAAATGATATCCATTCCCATTGGATCAATTTTGGGTATTGGGGTTGTGAAAAGGCCCGAATGTGAAGGAGTCAATACTCCAATACAGTTAGGTCCAATAAGTGAGGCTCCGGCTTTATTTGCAATTTCAACAAGTTCTCGTTCCAAAATTGCTCCTTCCGGGCCATCTTCATGAAAACCGGCAGAGAATACAATCAGGGCTTTACACTCTTTTTGATTGCAAAGAACCTCTGCAGTTGAAGGACACATAGCTGCGGGTATTGAGATGATTGCAAGGTCCACAGCAGGCAACTCTGCAACGCTTTTGAAGCATTTGATACCTTGAACTTGATCAGCCTTTGGGTTTACTACATATATTTTGCCTTTGTAATTGGAGTCAATAAGGTTTTTGAGGACATTCCCCCCGGGTTTGTGGGTGTCTTGTGAACCACCTACTATGACGATGCTTTTTGGTGAGACTAACTCTTTAGTAATCATGTTTTGAATTTTAGTTGCAAATATAATAAAAAGCAACTAAATCGGGTTCAAATGATTAAAATATTTCAATATAATTTAGTAATGATTTGGAACTATTACTTTTTCGGTTGTATAAAAACCAGTGTCTTCTCTCTTTGAATTCTAAATACCTGTACGAACTCTCTTTTGAATTATTGTTGTACAATGGATTTGTCAGGTTATCCCCAATTTTCCATACCTTGGAAAGTAACCCGGGTCCAATATTGAACGACAATCCATTTTCCATCCATTTTACGGCAATAATGTCTAGCTCGTGCGGGAATTCATTTTTGCAAAACTCCCATATTACCAAACCTTTTTTTTCCCTTGCAATTGATTTGCCAATATTATTTGTGAGAAAATATTTTGCGAATAATTCAATGAACGAGTTGTTTCTTTTTACCAAACCGCCAAAAAGATGCTTCCATTCTGGTTTGTTATAGTAAATATCCAGGATTGCAGAAAGGTGTCTGCACAGCTCAAGTTCATTGAAAGAGATACTGGGTGTTTCCAGGACTTCGTAAGGAGGTATGGGGGAATATTTAATGCCGTATTTGGTTGCATTTTCCTTAAGGGATGTTCCAGGAAGAAGTTTTAGTGATTCCAATTGTATTTCGCCTGGAAAAATTCCAACCAGAACGTTTAGGTCTTCTATGAGTTCGTTGAATGAGTAGTCGGGAAGTCCGGCAATAAGATCTGTATGAACTTCATGTTTGCCAAGATTACTCAGATATGTGATGCCTTCCAGTGTCTCTTGTTTTTTGTCGTACCTGTTGCATCTGAGCAAAACATTCTCCCTGAGGCTTTGAATCCCTGCTTCGAAATGCATTGTCCCATGCCGAGTAGTCTCAATTGCCTTCTTGAATTTCGCATTTATGAAAGATGGGTGGATTTCTGTGTGGAATTCGACTTCCCCTTTGAATTCGTTGAATAATTGGATGAGTTCAAGGGTTCTTTTTATGTTGGCATTGAATGTCCTGTCCAAAACACGAATTTCCCTAATGCCTTTTTCGTACATGAGCTTTATCCTTGGTTTCAATGATTTGACAGGAAGTTCATCTATGTTTCTTGAATTGCCGCTTATGCAAAAGGCGCATTTGTTAAAACAACCCCTGGAAGTTTCCAACTGGACAAATGGTTTTTCCCAATTGAAAAAAAATGATTTTTCGGGATATGCCAATGAGTTGAAAGAATTTACTTTGGAGTAACCATTATCAATGTAATCCCCTTTTGAATCTAAACTGCAAAAACCTTGAAGTTTTAAGTAATCTCTGTTATTGCCTATGGATTTCACAAATTGGGGAAACATCTCTTCTCCCTCACCACGGAAAACCGATTCTACAAATGGATTGCTAACCAAAAAAAAATTGTTGTCACCCAGAAATTCCGGACCTCCCAGGATAATCCTGAGTCCAGGGTTCAAGGCATGAGCCTTGGCCAAAACATCCATTACCATTGTGTGGTTAAAAAGCCATAAGGTGGATAAAACCAAATCAGGCGACATATTGTTAATCCTTTGGACAAACCAAGATGCTCCCAATTTTAAACTACCACTAAGTATTTGCCATTGGTGCATTTCCCTGATTTTTGGTTCTAATTGTGCGTCCATTGCAGGTATGGCTAGCGAAGAGTGAGAGTAAGAGGCGTTTATATCTAACCAGAGGATTTTCATTTTTTATGCAAAGTTAAGATTTAAAATTGTTGCTGGCTTTTTAGTGATGTATTAATTGACTAAATTTGTGAAATTTTGGATTCACAATGGAAAGCAATATATTGATAAAGGGAGTCTTACTACATGACTCCAAACAAGATATCTTGATCAAGGGTAACAGGATAGAAAAAATTGGAGTTGACATAGAATGCTCAGGGGCTACCTTGATAGATGGTAAGGGGAAGGCTGCAATCCCAGGGTTTGTGAACATGCATACACATGCTGCCATGACTCTTATGAGAGGTATTGGAGAAGATATGACCCTTATGGATTGGTTGTATAATAAGATATGGCCTACAGAACAAAAATTGGACGATGAACTTGTATATTGGGGCACTAAACTAGCATGTCTGGAAATGCTTAAAACCGGGACAACATGCTTCAATGACCAATACTGGAATCTGGATGCAGCTGTAAAAGCGACCTCTGAGATGGGCATGAGGTCTGTTCAGCCTTATGTTATTTTGGACCTTGGAGACAATGCCAAGTGGGAAAAAATCAAACGAGAGTGTACGGAGGCATGGGAAAGATCAAGGGAATGGGGCGTTTTGAACAAGTTTTCAGTAGGAATACACGCTCCATACAGTGTGTCGGAACATATGCTTGAGTGGGGTAGTAATTTTGCCAAAGAGAGGGATCTTTTGTTGCATATCCATATCTCTGAAACAGAAAAGGAAAACTTGGAATCAATAGAAAAACATGGCCTTACGCCAACTGCCTATTTAGATGAAATTGGTTTACTCAATTCTAAGGTTATAGCAGCCCATTGTCTTTGGATAGACGACAAAGACATGCAAATATTGGCGGACAGGAATGTGAAGGTTGTGCACAATATAAATTCAAACTTAAAGATAGCTTCTGGATACAAGTTCCGGTACAAGGAGTTTAAAGATGCCGGATTGGTTGTTACCTTGGGTACTGACGGATGTGCTTCATCCAACAACCTGGATATGTTGGAAACCATGAAAACTACAGCTTTGGTTCAGAAGGGCTGGAGAGGAGATCCCAGAGCTATGCCTATGGATGAACTTTTAAATTTGGCAACTAAAAACGGTGGTATATCTCTGGGGTTGGAAATTGGAGAGCTGAAGGAGGGCTCACTTGCTGATATTTCATTGATAGACATGGACAATTATGCTTTTACTCCTAACATTGACTTTTATGCAAACCTTATATACTCTGCAAACAGTTCATGTGTAGACACTGTTATTTGTGATGGTAAAGTGTTGATGGAAAACCGATATGTAAATGGTGAAGAGGATATCCTTTGGAATGTGAACAAATTGTTCAAGAAATTGCTATAAACCTTAGATAAAAACAAATCATATTATTATGTCAAAAGAATACATCACAAAAATTGAAACTGCTGCTGGTTACATATCCGGGAAGTTAAACGGGAAAAAGCCATTTGCCGGAATTGTACTGGGTAGTGGCCTAGGTGAATTGGCCGAGAAAATTGAAAATAAAACGATAATCCCATATTCTCAAATTCCTCATTTTGCAAAATCAACTGCGGTTGGACACAAAGGAAACCTGATTGCAGGTGAATTAGGGGGAAAGTTTGTGGTTGCAATGCAGGGTCGCTTTCATTATTACGAAGGATATGGCATGGATCAGGTAACATTGCCTGTAAGGGTAATGAAGTTATTGGGTATTTCTTGTTTTTTTGTTTCAAATGCTGCAGGTGGAGTAAACCCTGAATACAGGGTAGGAGACCTGATGCTCATAAAGGATCACATAAACCTGATGCCAAACCCTTTGGTAGGTCAAAATTTGGAAGAGTTTGGACCAAGGTTTCCAGATATGACCCGCCCATACGACAGGGAATTGATGAAAATGGCACAATCAATTGCCCAAAAAATGGGAATATCATTGAAAACCGGAGTATACCTGGCAGGAACCGGCCCAACATATGAAACACCGGCAGAGTACAACTACTTCCGCACAATTGGTGCAGATGCTGTAGGAATGTCTACTGTTCCAGAAGTGATTGTAGCCAGGCATTCTTCAATCCCGACCTTTGGTATCTCTGTAATTACAAACGAAGCATTTGGTTTTTCAGATGATTTTGTGAACGATGGGGACGATGTTGTCAAAGCTGCAAATGAGGCATCAGGGAAATTGGAAAAACTAATAATTGAATTGATATCCCAATTGTAAGATGGAATCATTGCCAGACCATTTGAGTGTTGAAGTTGAGGAATTGTGCCAATTTGCCCGATACCTTTATAACAAAGGATATACAGAAGCAAACGGGGGCAATCTCTCTGTGCGTGTTCGGGGCAATCGTTTGCTGGCAACTCCAACCATGATGTCAAAAGGTGATTTGCAACCAGATGACATAGTGTATTGCGATATGGACGGGAATGTATTATATGGTAGAAAGAGACCATCTTCGGAACTAAAGACACATATTGCAATTTATAAGAGCAGGGAAGATATAAATGCCGTAGTACATACACATCCTCCATATTGCTGTTCTTATGCATATACTTCTGACAATCCTTTCCTCTGTTTGTCAGCGGAAACTGAAATCTGGCTTGACAAAGTGCAAATTGTAGATTTCATTATGCCTGGGTCGGATGAATTGTCCAATGTAATCGGAAGCATTGCATGCTCCACTACAAACATCATGTTGAGGAACCATGGAATAATTACTTATGCACCATCTTTGAAGGAGGCTGTCTGGAAAACAGATATAATGGAAAGGCAATGCATGATTATGCATTTGATTGAATCCAGAGGGAAATTACCTGTTCTTATTGGCAATGAGAACAAGGCAAAAATTGCAATTTTAAAACAAAAACTGACCTAATGGAGAATATATTCGGCTATGATCCTGTTGAATATGATGTTTCTGGAAAATGCCTAAGGATCATTGACCAGACCCTGCTCCCTTTGAAGGAGTCGTTTGTTTGCATTTACAATGAAGAAGATTTGATAGATGCAATAAAGACACTAAAAGTAAGGGGAGCTCCTGCCATAGGGATAGCCGCTGCCATTGGTGTGGCTGTTGTCATGGACAAATATGAGGCTAATGATTTGATCTCATTTCAAATGGAATTCCAAAATGTAATGGGGAGAGTGCTGAAGTCCCGGCCAACAGCCATGAATCTTGGCAATGCTTTACAAAGGCTCTCCGGTCTATTGTCCGAAAGTTTATCGGGAAATACAACAATTCCTGATTTGAAAAAGATACTTTTGGAAGAGGCATTGAAAATCAAGGATGAGGATATTGAAGCTAACATAAGTATGGCTCACAATGCTTTGACATTGTTAAGGGATGGTGCTACAATTCTCACATATTGTAACGCAGGACATTTGGCTGTATCCAGGTATGGAACGGCACTTTCCCCGATATACTTGGCTCAGCAAAAAGGGATGAGAATGAAGGTGTATGCATGTGAAACCAGACCATTGTTGCAAGGAGCAAGATTGACAACATACGAACTTACAAAAGCAGGGATAGATGTGACCCTTGTTTGCGATAATATGGTTGCCTCTCTAATGGCTTGTGGCAAGATAGATGCAGTGGTTACTGGCTGCGATCGTATAGCATTGAACGGGGACACTGCAAACAAGATAGGCACTCTTACTTTGTCTGTTTGTGCCAAACATTATGGTATTCCTCATTATGTTATCGGACCGGAAACAACAATAGACAAAGAGTGTGAAGATGGTTCGGGAATTATCATTGAACAAAGGCCATCCTACGAGGTTACTACAATGTGGTACAAACAAAGATTGGTTCCTGAAAACTTGAGTGTTTTCAATCCGGCTTTTGATGTAACTCCTTCACATTTAATAGAAGCAATAATAACGGAAAATGGTATCTACAGATACCCTTATAACTTTAAATGAAACAATGGTAAAAAATATTGTATTTGACTTGGGAGGCGTGATTGTCCCCCTGAACAGGGAGGCATGCAATAATGCATTCTCCAATATTGGATTCAAAGATTTCAACAGCTTGCTGAATGATTATGTTCAGGAGGGTTTTTTCCTTCAGTACGAAAAAGGGCTTTTAACAACCAATGAATTCCGAGACATAATCAGAAGTCATATAGATCCTTTGATGACAAACGGAAAAGTTACGGATTTGGAAATTGATAAGTCTATGGGAGCTTTTCTGGAAAGAATCAGTTTTGAAAAGATTTTATTGCTGGAAAAATTAAGGGAAAAATACAGGGTGTTTCTTCTTAGCAATACCAATCCAATTGCCATAAACGTGGTCAAGGAGTATTTCAGGGAACATGGCAAAAACATGAATGACTGTTTTGAGAAAATGTTCCTTTCATATGAAATGAACTTGGCTAAGCCTGATCCCAAAATATTTGAAGAGATGTTGACAGATGGTGAAATGGTTGCTTCACAGACGCTTTTTATTGATGATGCTCCTGCAAACATAGAAATTGCAAAAGGTTTGGGAATACAGACTTACCTTTTTGGAGAGGATGATAGTTTGGTAGATGTCATGTATACATGTTTGAAATGAGTTTGAAGTTCATTAGTCTTTCAAGTGGAAGTAGCGGCAATAGTTATTATATAGGAAATGAGTCTGTTTCATTTATAATTGATGCAGGGATCGGAGTCAGGTCTATAAAGAAGAGGCTTGCGGAGTATAATGTTGATATAAACGATATAGACTTTATTCTTGTGACGCATGACCATTCTGACCATATAAAACATATAGTAACTTTGAGTGACAGACTTATGAAGCCTGTTGTTGCTACTGAGTTGTTGTTCAATGCTATTGAAAACCATCCTCATACAAGGGGAGGAATAACAAAATTCAAAAAGAGTGTGGACAAAAACATACCATACTATTTCAAAGGCGTTTCAATAACTGCATTTGATGTGCCTCATGATGCAACTGAAAACTTAGGGTATTTCATTGATTTCATGGGAGAGAAATTCACTCTTGTTACAGACTTGGGCAGAGTTTCAGAAAGTGTAGTGGAGCACTGCAGGAACTCGAACCATGTAATAATTGAATCAAATTACGATGCTGACATGCTGGATAGAGGGAAATATCCAAGGTATCTAATTGACAGGATTAAGGGGGGCAAAGGTCATTTGAGCAATTTTGAAACAGCATTCGCCGTTAAAAGGATTTACCATAAAGGGTTGAGAAATATTTTTTTGTGTCACTTGAGCGACAACAACAACACTCCCGAATTGGCTTACAAAGCCTCTTATGATGCTTTGGGCGAATTGGGAGTGTCTATTGGTGAGCACTTGAATTTACACTGTCTACCCAGGAAAAGTCACAAGTGCCATATAATTTGAATTATGTTATTTGTCAAGGGCTGGACCACTGGCAACCAGCTCCAATGCTTGATCGTTGTCACAGTATTTTTGAAAGTTAGAGATATATTTTGCAGCAAGGGACCTGGCTTTCCTTTCCCATTCAGCAGGTTCGTTGTATGTATCCCTCGGGTCCAATATTCCGGGTGAAACATCATGTAATTTCTCTGGGACGGTAAGGTTCAGTATTGGAATTTTATGGGTGGTTGCATCTTCTATGCTGCCATCCAGAATTGCGTCAATGATGGCCCTTGTGTCCTTGATTGAGATTCTTTTGCCCGTGCCATTCCATCCCGTGTTCACCAAATACGCTTTTGCACCGTGCTCTTCCATTTTCTCTGCCAAAAGCCTTGAATACACAGTAGGATGTAAAGACAAAAATGCTTCTCCGAACGCCGGTGAGAAAGATGGGAGAGGGTCGGTAATCCCCCTTTCGGTTCCTGCCATTTTTGAAGTATATCCACAAAGGAAATGATACTGTGCTTGTTTGTTGTCCAATATTGAGACTGGAGGGAGCACACCGTAGGCATCACAGGAAAGGTAAATGACTTTTTTTGCATGCCCGGCTTTAGAAGGAAGAACAATTTTACTTATATGATATATAGGATATGAAACACGAGTGTTTTCTGTAATGCTGGAGTCTGCAAAATCAATTGACCCATCTTTATTTACCGTTACATTTTCTAAAAGGGCATCCCTTTTTATTGCTCTCCAAATATCTGGTTCGTTCTCTTCTGATAAGTTGATGGTTTTTGCATAGCATCCACCTTCGAAATTGAAAACTCCCTCTTTGTCCCATCCATGTTCGTCGTCACCAATAAGATATCTTTTTGGATCGGCAGAAAGTGTGGTTTTTCCAGTGCCTGACAATCCAAAGAAGATGGCAACATCACCCTTTTCACCCACATTGGCAGAACAATGCATGGATGCAACATTTTTCAAAGGAAGATAGTAATTCATCATTGAAAAAATTCCTTTTTTCAACTCCCCTCCATACCAAGAGCCTCCAATGATCTGCATTTTTTTTGTCAGGTTGAACAGTACGAAAACCTCTGAGTGAAGGCCATGTTCTTTCCATTTAGGATTTGTTGTCTTGGATGCATTTATGGATACAAAATCGGGCTGCCCATAGTGTTCAAGCTCATATTTTGAAGGTCTGATAAACATGTTGGTGACAAAATGGGCTTGCCATGCAACCTCCATTATAAAGCGGACTTTCAATCTTGTATCGGGATTGGTTCCACAAAAAGTGTCCACTACATATATAGTATCTTTATTAGACAGCTGGTTCTCTACAAGTTGATAGCAGTCATCCCAAATTTCTGTTGTGATTGGTTTGTTTACAACGCCATCCCACCATATGGTGCCCTCACTTGTTTGGTCCTTTACTATGTACCTGTCCTTTGGGGACCTGCCAGTGAATACTCCGGTTTTGACAGAGATTGCTCCGGTGTTTGTCAATTCACCTTTTTCGAAACCTTGGTTGAGGGGTGAAATTTCTGATTGGTAAAGCTCTTCATAAGAAGGATTGTAAATGATGTTTTTTACATCTTTTATACCATAAATTGAAAGATCTGGTAAAATCATGATAAATTAAATGAAAATTGAAAGTTTAAGTTTATTTAAGTAAGAATATATACGAATATACTAAAAATTTCGCACAAAGAAATTTTAGTTTATTATTCTTATTTTTGTAACAAGAAGAAACTGCAATGGAAACACCTTTGGATTTATTAAAAAAGTATTGGTCCCATAACCAATTCAGGCCATTTCAGGAGGAGATTATCTGCTCTGTAATGGATGGGAATGATACCTTGGCCTTGTTACCTACAGGTGGCGGGAAATCTGTTTGTTTCCAGATACCGGCTTTGATGAGGCCAGGTTTATGCCTTGTGGTTTCCCCTTTGATAGCATTGATGAAAGATCAGGTTGAAAATCTTAAAGCAAGGGGAATCAAAGCTTTGGCAGTTCATTCCGGGATGACATCCAGGGAAGTTGATATAGCTCTTGATAATGCAGTTTATGGTAATTACAAATTCTTATATCTCTCTCCGGAAAGATTAAGGACAAACATGTTCAGGACAAGAGCCAAAAACATGAACATTTCTTTGCTGGCTATTGACGAGGCTCATTGCATTTCTCAGTGGGGTTATGATTTTAGACCTGACTATTTGCTGATTGCAGAGGTGAGGCAAATGCTGGGAGACAACATACCTGTAATTGCACTTACTGCCACAGCTACTCCTGCAGTTGCAGATGACATAATTGATAAGCTTTCATTGCAAAACCCCAGGTTTATAAAGGGTGGTTTCGAGCGGGAAAACCTGTCGTATGTTGTAAGGCAAACAGAAGATAAATTCGGATCCCTTCTAAAGATTGTAAAAGGTGTGCAAGGTTGCGGTATCGTATACGTAAGGGAGCGGAAAAAAGCAGAGGAAATTGCAGGATTCCTGGTATCTCAGGGTATTTCGGCAGCTTCATACCACGCTGGTTTTTCTGCCAGGGAAAGGGAGTCAAGGCAGGATGAGTGGCTTGCCGGGAAGAGTCAAGTCATAGTTGCCACAAATGCTTTCGGAATGGGAATCGACAAACCTGATGTAAGGTTTGTTTGCCACTTTGATATTCCCGAATCTTTGGAAGCCTATTACCAAGAAGCCGGAAGGGCTGGAAGGGACGGGAAAAGGTCTTTTGCCGTTCTTATGTGGAACAACCATGATATATTGAGGGTAAGACAGATAATAAGGATGACTTACCCCGATCCGGATTTCATCACCTCTCTATATCAAAAACTCTGCAAACATTACCAAATTGCCTATGGAGAGGGTAGTGGCTATGTTTCCAGGTTCAATCTCAAGGAATTTTCACAAAAATTCAAAATGCATGCTCCGTCTGTCTTTTATGCAATCAAGTATTTAGAAAGCGAAGATATACTTGAACTAACCGAAGAGCTGGATATCCCGTCAAGGATAACCTTCATTGTCAATAGGGATGAACTATACAAAGTCCAGTTAAGCAGCACTTCATTGGACTCATTCATAAAATCGTTACTAAGACTCTACCAAGGGCTTTTTTCTGATTATGTTTCGATAGATGAAGAATACATAGCAAGGGCAACGAGAAATAGCCTGCCGGCTGTAAGGTCTCTGCTGCAAAGGTTAAGTGCAATGGGAATCATTAACTACCACAGCGGTACAAGCTCACCGCTCATAATATTTAATGTTGACAGGGAAAAAGAGGGCATATTCAGGATTTCCTCCACTAAATATGCTCAACGCAAGGAAGCATTCACAGAGAGGATTGAAGGAGTCATCTCGTTTGCCAAAGAGGCAGATAAATGTAGGTCCGGCATCCTTATGGAGTATTTTGGGCAACAACATTGGAGGGAATGCGGGATTTGTGATATTTGCATAGAGAATAAAAAACAGGGTAATTTTCAGGATTATGAGCAGAGATTGGAGAGGAAGATAATAGAACTCCTGCTTGAATCCCCAAGAAGTCTGGATGACTTTGAACTCCTTTCGGAAGACTATACGGGGGCTTGGAAAGAGATTTTGAGGGATTTGATAGACAGGGGAGGGGCAAAGTTAAATGGAAATATTGTCAGTATCACCAACAAAGCCCATTAATTTTTCACTTAACATTTCAACAGGCAATCCAACCACATTGAAATATGATCCTTCAATTGATTTTATGGCAGTATATCCGATCCAGTCCTGGGCACCGTAAGAACCGGCCTTGTCATATGGTGAATATTCATCTACGTAATATTCTATTTCCTGACTGGAAAGCTCTTTGAAAAATACATTGGTTGACGCTGAAAAGCTAGCCTCTTTGGCAGAGGTACGTAAGGTTACTCCTGTGATAACGGTGTGGCGGTTGCCTGACAAATCAGACAACATTGCTATAGCTTGGTCCCTGTTGGATGGCTTGCCCAGGATCTTCCCATTGCAGATGACCAGCGTGTCTGCAGTAATCAATAACTCATCTTTCTCTATTGCCCTATGGAACATTCGTGATTTCCTTTGAGAAAGCATTACAGGGACTTGTTCCGGATTTATTTCCGGATTGTAATCTTCTGGAATGTCTCCGTTGGTTTCGACAGTAAACTCAAAATCCAAACCTTTGAGCAGAAAACTTCTCCTTGGCGAAGCAGAGCCAAGAATAACCTTGTATTTCTTTATTGTATCTTTAAGCAATGCCATATCAACCAGAATATGCCTCCTTGTTTTTGAGCCATTCACCTTTTACCTTAAGTGTCTGTTCTATGATTTCCCTCACACATCCTTTCCCTCCCGGGTGTATGGAAATATATTCACATACCTCTTTTACTTCATTTACCGCATCTGATGGACAACAAGCCAAACCACATATATCCAATATATCAATGTCAGGGATATCATCACCCATAAAAAGGACTTCAGATGGATCCAAATTGTATTTCTTGCAAAAATCCTGGAATGGTGGGATCTTGTTCAATGACGATAGATATATGTCTTCGATACCTAAAGGCTCAAACCTTTTCTTGATTCCTATTGCAGAGCCTCCAGTTATGATTGCAACAGGATAGCCTGTCAAAACCGCCATCTTTACTGCATAGCCATCTTTTGCATTATGTATCCTTTGTAATTCCCCTGAGTCGGTTACTATTACAGATCCATCTGTGAAAACTCCATCTACATCAAAGGCAAATGCCTTTATTTTTGATAATTTTACTTTGTAATTTGACATTATTCTTTTTTACTGTTTTTATTCATAATGTTTCGGGAGAGTAGTTCGTAAACCTCCATATGTTCCGGACAATCACACAACAATGCAATATGCTTGCCAATAGTATCTGTATCTCCCCTTTTTGCCGGTCCTGTTTGAACCAATGCAGGATGTTCGTATAAAAATGCTTTCCTTATGGTTTCCAAAGCAAGAGGCATAAGGAACATATGGTTCGGAGTAGAGATGTCATATGAAAGGCCAATCAGGTAATTAACAAAATTGCTTACGAAAACTGCAGCAACATGTAGCTTTGCACGTTCTTGTGAAGAGACAAACCGATATTCCGAATTGAGGGAATAGCATATTTTAACCAAAACATCCGAAACCAATTCAGAACTGGATTCGAGGAAGAAGGGAACGATGGAAAAGTCTACAGGTTTAGTAATGGAAAGGGTCATCATAGGGTACAGAACACCTTGCTTTTCAAATCCGTCCAATACAGACAAAGGAGTTGAACCGCTTGTGTGCAGGATTACAGGCTCTCTCTTCAAATTGACGGATAATGCCAACAACTCTTTTGATACTATTTCTATTGCATTGTCGGATACAGCTATGATAACAACATCGCTATTCAAAACATCATCATATTTATCGGTAGACAATGTTGTGTTATTTTGATTGATGGTATATTCTGGTTTGTTAAGGATGTATGCAAGCTTTGATGCTTTGTGGAAATCCCTGCCACATATATAGTCCAATTGGTGCCCACACATCTTCAAGGCTATGGAAAGCCTGTACGAGACATTCCCGTAACCAATGACCGAGATCTTATAGTGCTTTGGAATTGTTTTGTTCTCCATCTATCTTTTACCTTTTGAAAAAACCGCCAGACTTTCGTTTCCTCCCTGGCTTACAGATTGTACTGCAAAAAAATAGTTATCCTTGCTGTATGGAACAACTATTTGGGTTCCCTTTACAAATATTTTCTTTTGCCATACAGGTGAATCTGTTTCCCTTACCAATAAATAGTAGCCAAAAGGCAATTTGCCTTTTGATGGTTGTTCCCAGTAGATTTTGGTGTTGTTTGACAGACCGGAAACATCTGTATACACATTTATGGGAAGAGATGGGGCATGAGCCAGGTTCATGACAACCGATAAGTTTACCGAGGTGTTTTTTGCCAGATAGTCAATATCTACACCTTTTACAACATCTCCATACTCTTTTCCATCCTTTACCTCTGTTATCCTGTGGGTCCTGTCGTAATTTTCGTAATATTCGCATATCCTGACTGCAGTGAATCCATTTCTGCTGAAAGGAGTATGGTCGCCACCCCTCCCAAAACGGTCGTTGCGGTATATAAGCTTAATTTCAAGATTGTCCACGTATCTTTCTCCTATTTCCTTCACGTACCTGGCCAGTTGCCTTGAGGGGCTGTCATTTTCAGAAGAGTTGAATATCCTTTCCCTTGCCATCTCTCCATTTTCAATGTAAGGGATGTTTTCAGAAAAGACCCTCAACAGGGTGTTATTCCTATTGTTAGTGTTGCTGGATTGTGAATTTGATATCATGTCGTTATTGAGAACTGCAATTACATCCCATTCCTCTTCCAATGCGATTTTTGACATATGTGCAGCACCAAGCAACCCATGCTCTTCACCGGAGAGAAACATTAATTTTACAGTGACAGGGAGTGGGTTGGATGCCAGTATTGCTGCTATTTCCATAAGCGCAGCAACGCCACTGCCATTGTCATTGGCTCCCGGAGCAAAAGAGGTAGAGTCCAAATTGTCTTGCGTACGGCTATCATAATGAGCCAGTATCAAAATATGTTCGTTTGGTCTTTCAACACCTTTGATTGTGGCAATTATGTTAGGTAAGGTTATTTTATATGGAATCCGGCTATTTTTACCTCCAACTGTATACTCTGTTCTTTCTACATCAACAACACCTAGGTTATTAGCAGCAATTTTCAAAAGTCTATTTTCCAGGTAATTTGCTGCAGCGCCTATTCCTTTTTCGTCATTATCCTGGCAGCTCAAATTGTGACGAGTATGGAACAAGACTAAATCTTCTATGGTTGTTTTAAGTGATTCAGGAGATATCTTGCTGTTTGAGTTCACAATCCTTTGGTCCCTGTTTAAAATTATTTGGGAATATGATCTGATGTTATAGGAGAAAATTGTCACGAAAGTCAGCAGAATAAATGCCAATCTGTTTTTAAAGATATTTTTCATGATTATATGGAGATGAATTTTTCAAGAGTTTGTTTGTGGTTTCCGGGAATCAAAATTGTATGGTTGCCTAAAAAAGTGTTCTTGAATTTTTCAAGGTCATTTGGATCGTGGAACCTGAACTTTACTTGGGTACGACATCTTTCGGCTATGTTTGTGTTTTGTATAATTTCTCCGTGGAAGCAATAAGATTTTTCCAACAATTCGCCACTGTTTTTAAACAGGGTGTACTCACCTAGTTTTATGCTGCTGGCAATTCCGATTCCTATACCCGACTCATAGTGAGTATCCAGTAAAAGTTGTTCTCCCATGGACAAAGGAGCTGTACAGTGGGCAAAATCTATGCTATTCTCCTGAACATTTATTGACGATGGATTGGCCATAAAGGTAGGTCCCCCACATATTTCCTTTGCTACTATCATGCTCCAAAGGGACGGTATGTCACCTTCACACCCACAAACTATCCCCTGGTCATTCAAAAGAGCCAACGCAAGGCAGGCTGTGGTTTTGCAAGAGTCCAGAAAGTCAAAGCATTTGATTGTAAAAGCATCAACATTATTGTTTTGGGTGAACCTTTTCAGGACCTTGTACAGTTTTACAGCCTCTGCAACGGATTTTTCATCAATACATGGTGCTTTGGAAGAGGAGGAAAGCATCTTTATAAGCTTTTGTGATTCATCGTCGTCACAATGTTCCTGGAAATACTCTCTTTCAATAGATTCAGTAGATGTTTCAAAAAAAACGGGCCCATAATAGTCACTAATGTAGGAAATGTCTGTTTTGGAAGATATTAGCCAAGGTGATTCGCCCCCAATCAATGCTATTTTGTAATTGGATATAGCTGAAAGTGCTTTTTGGATTTTTGCTGTTTCATGTATTTGTGATTCGAGGCTTTTTACAAAATCATGGGACGGGTTGGACGGGATGTTTATATGGGAGAAGGACTTTCCTTTACCGTGCAGCCAAGAAGAGATCTCCAAAGCAGCCGGAAGGGAGTTGTTGTACGAATCACTGACCAGAATTATGGGTTTGGGTAGTTTTGATTCAATTTGCAAGAATTTCTCTTCACTTCCGCCAGAGGCTATAAACAATATTGTGCATTGTTCTTGTTTAATCTCTTTAATATCAATAAAATGAATTTCAAAAAGAGAAGCCAGCAATTCTATTGAACTTCTTTGGGCCATGCCAGGAGTCTTCCCGTTCAAAAAAGATGATAGTTCTAAAATGTCCAGCTTTGTATTCATATCAACCAATGTTTTGACAAAGGTATAAAAATAGATTAAAAGCCCTTTAGAACAAAACCAATCGAAAATGGTTATAAATCTCAAAAAGGACAACAATGGGACATGACCACAGCCATGCTGACTTAGCAAGCAAAAACATAGCTTTTGCTTTTTTCTTGAATTTCTTCTTTGCCTTGATAGAGGTTGCCGGTGGAATCCTGACAAATTCCATCGCAATCATGTCAGATGCCATACACGATTTTGGAGACTCGCTTTCGTTGGGGGTTGCATGGTATCTGCAAAGGGTTTCCAAAAAAAAAGGCGACGGAAAATACTCTTACGGATATAAACGCTTTTCTTTATTAGGATCGGTTTTCATTTCATTGGTATTGGTTGTGGGCTCGCTTTTGATATTATGGGAAAGCTTTCAAAGATTTTCAAATCCACAACAGATAGATGCCTCTGGTATGGTTGTGTTGGCTGTGTTGGGAATATTGGTGAATGGTGCTGCAGTCATTCGATTGAAAAAAGGGAAATCCCATAACGAAAAAGCAGTGTTTTTACATATGATGGAGGATGTACTGGGATGGGTTGCTGTTTTGATTGGAGGCGTTATAATGCATTTTTGGGAATTGCCGTTTGTAGACCCTCTATTGTCTGTACTGATATCTTTGTGGGTGCTGTCCAATGTGTACAGGAATCTTTCGTCTACAATTTCAATAATGTTGCAACATGTCCCCGAAACCATAGATATCTCTTTGCTTGAAAAGGAGTTTGGTATTATTGAGAATTCAGACTCAGTACATGACCTGCATGTTTGGAGTCTGGATGGAGAAAATCATGTTTTATCGGTACACCTTGTAATGAAAGAGGGAGTAACCATGGATGATATAAACAGAGCCAAAATGGAACTAAAGGAAATAGCTGCAAAAAACGGTATAGGGCATGTCACAATTGAGGTGGAATCAAGCAATGAAGTATCAAAATGCAGGTATTTCAACGAACCTTGTTGAATAGATAATAAAAATACAGGTTGCCAAAAATGACAACCTGCATTTTGATTTGATATCAAGTGACAAATCTTAATCCATTGGGACACTCTCTTCTTTGACCGCCAGGAATGAACTCAACTGGCAAGGAGAGAACTCTTTCAAATAGGTCATTCTTTCGTCATTCCATGATTTGGATTTGGCTATGAATATTTGCAGAGTGTTATCGAAGCTGCTATCCCTTTGTGCATCAATTAGTAGTAAATATGACATAATAATGTGTGAAGCCATCTCTACCAACCTTCTTGCATGGAAGTCTATGTAATCACTCTCTTTACCGGCAATCAAGGAAACAGCTTGTTCATATTGGTCTGTCATCTCTGCAAGCATTTTGTGCAATTGTTCGTATTCTGCCCTAACCGGTAATTGTGAATAATCTTTCATCAGGTTAAGGTAGCCACCGTTAGTAACGTACCGTTGGGCAGCGACAACCTGTAGTTGGGACGTACCTTCGTAAATAGTTGTTATCCGAGCATCCCTGTAAATCCTTTCAATCGGATAATCTTTCATGAATCCCGAACCACCGTGGATTTGAAGTGAATCATATGCGTTTTGGTTGCAATATTCAGATGACATCAGTTTGAGCATAGGCGTGAGCATGTCTGCATATTTTTGGTATTTCTTGGATTCGGTTCTCTCTTCCGGAGAAAGTTTCCTCTCTTCAGCCAAGAAACCATATGCCTTGTAAAGGTCAACATAACGAGTGGTTTCGTACAGCAATGCCCTTGATGCTTGTAATTTGGCTTTGATGATAGCCAGCATTTCGTATACAGCAGGGAATTGTATGATTGGTTTTCCGAATTGAGCCCTTTCGTGAGCATATTTAAGTGCTTCCCTGTATGCTGCTTCTGAGAGACCTACCGATTGGGCTCCTACACCTAACCTGGCTCCGTTCATCAGAGACATTACATATTTGATTAGACCTAGCCTTCTTTCTCCCACTAGTTTTGCCGGGGCATTTGTAAATACTAATTCACATGTCGGGGATCCTTTGATCCCGAGCTTGTTTTCTATCCTTCTTACTTTGACACCTCCCCATTGCTGGTCATGTACAAAATAGGAGAGTCCCCTTCCATCTGTGGTGCCCTCTTCTGAACGGGCCAAGACTAGTTTGATTTGAGCATCTCCGTTTGTAATAAAGCGTTTAACTCCATTCAAGTACCACATGCCGTCAGACTCATTAAAACTGGCTCTTAGCATTACAGCTTGCAAGTCACTGCCTGCATCGGGCTCAGTAAGGTCCATGGAACAAGTTTCGCCTGTTTGTATACGTGGTAGGAACTCATACTTTATCTCTTCTGACCCAAATTCATGTATTGTTTCTGCACAGTCCTGCAACCCCCAAATATTTGCAAACCCGGCGTCTGCCCTTGCAACTATTTCTGCGGCCATTACATATGGAACCATTGAGAAGTTAAGACCTCCAAATTCCCTTGGCAGTGACATTCCGTATAGTCCGGCTTCGGTGAGTATATCCTGGTTCTTTTGAGTCCCGGGAGCGTAAGTAACCCTTCCGTTTTCATGGTGAGGTCCTGTTTTATCTACCTCTTCTGCATTAGGTGCAAGTGTGTCACCGCAAATTCCTCCAAGGATCTCCATGACTTTGTCGTAGGAATCAACTGTGTCTTCTACAGAGTTGGGTGCGTAATCAAATTTCCCGGCATCTTTGAAATCCATCTCCTTTATCCGAACAATTTTGGACATCAAAGGGTGGCCAAACTGGAATTTTAGGTCTTTATTATCGTTGTAAAAGTTTGCCATTTTATTTGCTGTTTTGTTTGTAAGACTTGATCATCCGTGGGATGATTTCATTTAAATCGCCAATGATGGCATAATCTGCAATTTGGTGTATTGGCGCAGCCGGGTCATTGTTTATGGAGATGATCATTGCAGATTGGTCCATTCCTGCAGTGTGCTGGATTTGTCCTGATATACCAACGGCTATGTAGAGTTTGGGCCTTACTGTCACTCCTGTTTGCCCAATCTGGCGTGCAGGCTCTGCAAAACCAGCGTCAACAGCAGCTCTGGATGCGCCAACTTCCCCTCCTAAAACAGAGGCAAGGTCGTATAGCAACTTGAAATTCTCCTTTGATCCAACTCCGAATCCTCCGGCAATGATAACAGGAGATCCTTTTATATCTACTTTCCTGTCTTCTATGTGCCTTTCAATTATTTGGACAATAAAGTCGTTATCTGTTACTATTTTGGATACATCAATAGAAGATACTTTACCCTTGACTGCTTTTTCCAGGGGTTCTTTTTTCATGACTCCTTCGCGTACAGTTGCCATTTGTGGCCTATGATCCGGGTTGATTATGGTCGCAATGATATTACCTCCAAAGGCAGGCCTGATTTGGTAAAGCAGGTTGTTGTATTCCTTGCCACTTTTGGCCTCTTTATGACCACCAATTTCCAAAGATGTGCAATCGGCAGTAAGACCGCTCATAAGGGAACTTGAAACTCGTGGCGCCAAATCCCTGCCTACGCTGGTTGCTCCAAAAAGGGCAATTTGAGGTTTTTCCTGTTTGAATAACTCTATCGTAATTGCGGAATATGGTAACGTTTGGTAGAATTCAAGCCTTTTGTCCTGGGCAAGGTGTACTTTTTCTGCCCCATACAAAAACAACTCTTCTGATAAAGACTCTACATTGTTACCGATAAGGAGAGCTTCTAGTTTGCAGGAGAGTTGATTTGCCAAAGAACGACCTTTTGTGAGTAATTCCAGGCTGACGTCTGCAATCCTTCCTCCTTCTGTCTCTATATAAATTATTATATTATTCATGCTATTATCTTTTATTAACCAATAGTGTGTGATGAAATCAACTCACAAATAAGTGAATTTATATCTTCGTAGGCAGAGGTTAGTTTTTTGGACTCTTTTGCCTGGAAAACAATGTTTTCAATTTTTTTAACCTTTGTAGGAGATCCGGATAGACCGTAATTTATTTCATCTCCGCCAACATCAGAAACACTCCACTCAGGAATCCTCATGGACTCTTTGGTGTTCAAAGGAAGATAGGAGTTATGCTCATTGTCTTGTTCTTCGCTTATTGTACGAGCATGTTTGAACCGCATCAATTGTTTTGCATTCCTTGGACGGCAATCGGGAGCTGTGGCATGCACTGTGATCACTGCCGGTATTGGACATTGTACTGTCTCCACACCTCTTTCGAGCCTCCTCTTGATGGTCAGTTTACCATTTTCAAAGCCTTGGATATCCTCTGCATAAGTTACTTGAGGTAAATTTAGCTTTTCTGCCACCTGTGGTCCAACTTGTGCTGTATCTCCATCAATTGCTTGCCTTCCGGCTATTATTATGTCTGGAGAGATTTTTTTAATTGCCATTGAAAGGGCATATGAAGTTGCAAGAGTATCAGCTCCGGCAAATTTCCTGTCGGTTAACAAGACACCTCCGTCGGCTCCACGATAGTAGCCTTCACGGATTACTTCGGCTGCCCTGCCGGGTCCCATTGTAAGCAACAGGACCTCGCTTCCTGGAAAGCGGTCTTTTAACCTCAATGCTTGTTCCAGGGCGTTCATGTCTTCAGGATTAAAAATTGCGGGCAATGCGGCACGATTGACAGTGCCATCTTCTTTCATTGCGTTTTTCCCGACATTTCGTGTATCTGGCACCTGTTTGGCCAGTACAACAATCTTGAATTTTTTACTCATATTATAGTTTATGGAAATTTATGCTTCTGCAGAGTTATTGCCAAAATTGATTGGAAGTTTGTCCACCGGGGCGTTGTGAATCTCAATTTCACCAAACTGTTTTTCAAATTTGTCAATATTATCCTTGAGTGCAAGGAACAACCTTTTTGCATGTTCTGCATTCATGATTATCCTATTGTTAACCTGTGCTTTAGGAACACCAGGCATTAACCGTACAAAGTCCAGTATAAATTCACTACTGGAGTGGGTGATGATTGCCAGGTTGGAGTATGAACCTTGGGCCACCTCTTTGCTTAATTCTATATTCAATTCATTATCAGCACTCATGATGTTTGTTTTTTTATAGACAAACGCAAAGATAAGATTTTTTCTTAATAGCCGAATTGATTCACTTTGTTCTAAAATTAATTAACTTTGTAGCTTGTATTAAAAATCACATAACTTCAATATGGAAATTTCCGCTAAATACTCACCTGCAGAAACAGAAGGGAAATGGTATAAATATTGGATGGAAAAAGGCTTTTTCCATTCAGAACCAGATGAGAGAGAGCCCTACACAATTGTAATACCACCACCAAATGTAACTGGTGTTTTGCATATGGGACATATGCTGAACAACACAATACAGGATGTTTTGGTTAGAAGGGCAAGGATGACTGGTAAAAATGCATGCTGGGTACCTGGTACCGACCACGCATCCATTGCAACCGAGGCAAAAGTTGTTTCTAAACTTAAAGCAGAAGGGATAGAGAAGGAATCCTTGACAAGGAGTGAGTTTTTGGCTCATGCATGGGAATGGAAAGAGAAGCATGGTGGAATTATCTTGGAGCAGCTAAAAAAATTGGGAGCCTCTTGTGACTGGGAAAGGACAAAATTCACTATGGACCAGCCAATGAGTCAGGCGGTAATTAACACATTTGTATATTATTACAACAAAGGCCTTATTTACAGAGGAATACGTATGGTTAACTGGGACCCTGTGGGACAGACTGCCGTAAGTGACGAAGAGGTTATTCATAGAGAGACCAAATCCAAACTTTATTACTTGAAATATTTCATATCGGATAATGGCAAACCAGGAAGTGATTTTGTCACAATTGCAACTACAAGGCCGGAAACCATTATGGCAGATACTGCAATATGTATTCATCCACAAGATACTCGTTTTACTCACCTGCATGGCAAAAAGGTTTTGATCCCTCTTATAAACAGGGAAATACCAATTGTGTTGGATGAATATGTTTCCATGGATTTTGGTACCGGATGCTTGAAAGTGACACCTGCGCACGATATCAACGATTATGAAATTGGATTGAGGCATAATCTTCCGGTTATTGATATTCTGGACAACTTTGCAAGACTTAATGACAAGGCACAGATCCTGATAGGTGAGGAGAGGTTTGCCGCAAGGAAAAAGATTGTCTCTATGCTCAATGAACAGAGGCATTTGGTAAAAGAAGAGGACTATATTTCCCAGGTAGGTTATTCCGAGAGGACCGATGCTGTCATTGAACCAAAATTGTCTTTGCAGTGGTTCATGAAAATGGACAAGGCTGCCATTCCGGCATTGGAAGTTGTGATGAACAACAAGATTAAGTTGATTCCTGAAAAATATAAAAACACATACCGCCACTGGATGGAAAATGTAAAGGATTGGTGTATTTCAAGGCAATTGTGGTGGGGTCAGCAAATTCCTGCATGGTATCTTCCGGACGGCAAGGTGGTAGTTGCCAGAAGTCCAGAAGATGCTTTGGAAGAGGCAAGGAAAATTGACCCTAATGTGTGTATTGATGATTTGAAACAAGACGAAGATGTTTTGGATACATGGTTCTCTTCATGGTTATGGCCTGTGTCGGTTTTTGATCCCGGTAAACCTGGTTTCCCCGGGAAAACTCCCAACGAGGAGCTGGCATATTACTACCCAACCAACGATTTGGTGACAGCCCCCGAAATATTGTTCTTTTGGGTTGCCAGGATGATTATGGCAGGAGGAGAATTTTGTTCCGATGTCCCATTCAGGAACGTTTATTTGACTGGTATAGTAAGGGACAAACAAGGTCGTAAAATGTCCAAGTCCTTAGGTAACTCGCCGGATCCTGTAAAGCTGATTGAAGAGTATGGTGCCGATGGCGTAAGAGTTGGCATGTTGCTTTGCAGCAGTGCCGGCAATGATATCCTGTTTGACGAAACCCAGGTAGAACAAGGAAGAAACTTTGCCAATAAAATTTGGAATGCTTATAGGTTGGTCAAAGGTTGGAACATAGGTGAGAGCGAATCTCAACCTGAACATTCAATAAAAGCAATCGAATGGTTTGACAATTTATTGTCGGAGTCTATAGAGACCATCAATGACCATTTTGCCAAATTTCGTTTGTCAGATGCTCTTATGCATATCTACAAATTGTTTTGGGATGACTTTTGTGCATGGTATTTAGAGATTGTCAAGCCAGTTTATGGCGGGGAAATAGACAAAGCAACTTTGGAGAGCACGATACTCTTTTTCGATAAGCTTTTAAGGTTGCTGCACCCATTCATGCCATTTTTGACAGAGGAGTTGTGGCAAAACCTTACTGAAAGGGAGAAAGGAGAGAGCATTATGGTGAGCAGTCAACCTGATTCGAAAAGTTTCAATGGCACAGTGCTGGAAAAATTTGCACTTGCAAAAGATGCTATTGCAGGTGTTCGGAACATAAGGCAATCCAAAGGGATTTCTCCTAAGGAGAGCTTAGATTTACATGTAAAGGGAAACCTGGATGCAGGACTCTACACTACAGTCAGGAAAATGGCCAACATAGGGAATATTTACCTGTTTTCACAGAGCAGCGATCTTGTAAGCGGAGCCTCATTCATGTCTGGAACTACTGAATTTTTTGTTCCTTTGGAAGGGTTGACAGATATTTCGGAGGAGATAAAAAAGGCAGAGGCAGAACTTGATCATTTGCATGGATTCCTTAAATCTGTTAATGCAAAGTTGGGTAATGAAAAATTTGTGGCTAACGCTCCGGGGCAAGTTGTAGAGATGGAGAAGAAGAAACAGAGCGATGCCCAGACAAAAATCTCTGCATTGGAAAAATTGATTCAAGATTTGAAAAAACAATAGAATGTATACTCACGAAACTTATTTGGAAGTAAGATACTATGAAACTGATTTGATGGGAATCGTGCACCATTCAAATTATATTCGTTATTTTGAATGTGGCAGAAACCAATCTTTGGTAGACTTGGGATTGCCAATAAAAGAGGTAGAGAGGATGGGAATCATGATGCCTGTTGTAAACGTGACATGTAATTACAAATTCCCTGCATACCAAGGAGAAAGACTAAGGATAGTCAGTAGTATAAAAGAGTTGCCAAAAGCTAAACTGGTTATTGATACAGAGATCTTCAACCCGTCTGGTCAATTGGTGTGCAATGGAAGTGTTACCCTTGGGTTTATACATTCAGATACCAGGAAGCCTACAAGGGCTCCTGAATTTTTAATAAATTTGTTTGCTCCATATATTAACAATGAATAATTAGCAAGGATATGAACAATTTTTTACTTTTTGGTTCTTTAGGGGCCACGGAAATCATCATTTTGGCATTCATAGTCCTTTTACTTTTCGGGGGCAAAAAAATCCCTGAATTGATGAAAGGTATAGGCAAAGGTGTCAAGAGCTTCAAAGAGGGAGTCAAAGGCATTGAGGATGAAATTGCCGAACCCGAAAAAAAGGAAGGCAAGAAGGAAACCGGAAAAGAGTAACAGGGGTTCAGGACAATGGGTAAGGAGATGACATTTTGGGATCATTTGGATGAATTGAGGGGAGTCCTTTTCCGCTCTGCCATCTCTGTGTTTGTTTTTTTGATAATTATATTTCCTAACAAGAATTTTGTCTTTGACAAGATCATTTTTGCTCCCATCGACAATAATTTCATATTATACAAATGGTTTGCTTCCTTGTCTGGTTTGTTGGGTATATCGGCAATGAAACCGGCTGAATTTTCAATTGACTTGATCAACATTGAACTTTCGGCCCAGTTTTTTACCCATGTCAGTGTATCCTTGACTCTCGCCTTTATATTGTCAACTCCTTTTATCCTTTATCAATTCTGGAATTTTCTTAAACCCGGATTATATGACAATGAAAAAAAGAGTGTGAAAAAGGCATTCGGATTTGCTTCCATCCTTTTTTTTGCTGGTGTTTTGGTTGGATATGTTTTTGTTTTTCCATTGACTTTGAGGTTTCTGGGTACCTACCAGGTAAGTGAATGGGTCGCTAACCAAATTTCTCTTCATTCTTACATTTCCATGTTTACATGGCTTATTCTCATTATGGGTGTTGTTTTTGAAATGCCTGCCTTGGCAGCAATTTTGTCCAGGATGGGAATCATATCCAAAAGCATGTTGAAAAAATACAGGAAGCATGCTTTTGCTATCTTGATTTTTGTAGCAGCAATCATTACTCCAAGTGGAGATGCATTCACTCTGTTTATTGTTGGCACACCTCTCTATTTGCTTTATGAATTTAGTATAATGATTTGCCGTGATTTCGATTAACAATCTTTCTGTCTCATTTGGTGGCTTTACTCTTTTTGATCAGGTTAATTTTCATATAAACGACAAGGACCGCATAGGGCTTGTCGGCAGGAACGGTTCTGGTAAAACAACACTATTGAAGATTATTGCAGGTGTGTTGACGCCTTCGTCTGGTAATGTGCAACAACCATCTGATTTGAATATTGGATACTTACCCCAGGAAATGGGGTATAACAAAGAGGTTTCTGTTATTGATGCAGCAATGGAAGCTTTTTTCCACTTGAAGGCTTTGGAGAGGGAGATTGCACAAATCAATATTCAGATTTCTTCAAGGAACGACTATGAAAGTGATGAGTACAACAAGCTTATTGTAGGCCTTAATGATTTGACAGAAAGGTATTCTTTGTTCTCTTCTTCAAATCCGGTAGCTGAGTCAGAGAAGGTATTGATTGGACTGGGATTTAAAAGGGAAGAATTTTCCAGGAAAAGGAGTGAATTAAGTGTGGGTTGGAACATGAGGATTGAGCTGGCAAAAGTTTTACTCAGGAATCCAGATATATTGTTGTTGGACGAACCTACAAACCATTTGGATATTGAGTCTATCAAATGGTTGGAGGAGTACCTGGGTTCGTACAGAGGGGCACTGCTTCTTATTTCACACGACAGAAGATTCCTGGATTCAATAACAGACAGGACAGTAGAGATTGTGCTCGGAAACATACACGATTACAAGGTTTCATACTCCAAATACAAAGAGCTGAGAAAGGAGCGGTTTGAGCAGCAAAGAGCTGCATTTGAAAACCAGCAAAGGATGATAGACAAAACCGAGGAGTTCATTGAGAGGTTCAGGTACAAGGCAACTAAATCCAATCAGGTTCAATCAAGGATAAAGCAATTGGAAAAGTTGGACCGGATAGAGATAGAAGAGGATGACAACTCTGCATTGCACCTTAAGTTTCCTCCTGCTCCAAGAAGTGGGCAGGTTGCCGTTACAACCAAAAATCTGGCAATGTCCTATGGTCAAAAGAAGATATTTTCTGGTGTGGACCTGGTAGTTGAAAGAGGTGAGAAAATTGCATTGTTGGGTAAAAACGGTGAAGGGAAGACTACCTTCATGAGGTTGTTAACAAGGGAATTAACTCCTGTTAACGGCTCTATTACATTGGGTCATAATGTTTCCATGGGATATTATGCACAAAACCAAGATGAATTACTGGATACAGAAGATACTGTTTTTGGAACCTTGGATAAAGTTGCAGTTGGGGATGTGAGGAAAAACTTACGGGATATACTTGGGGCTTTTCTGTTCAGGGGAGAAGATGTGGATAAAAAAGTGAAAGTGCTGAGTGGGGGTGAAAAGGCTCGTCTGGCAATGGCTAAATTGATTTTGAAACCATACAACCTGCTTGCTTTGGACGAACCTACAAACCATATGGACATAACATCCAAAGATATCCTCAAGAGAGCTCTCCAATCTTACCAGGGGACTTTGGTACTTGTATCACATGACCGGGATTTTTTGGATGGTTTGGCTGACAAGGTGTATGAATTCAAAGACGGGAGTGTGAAGGAGTACCTTGGAGGATTAACCGGATTCCTTGAAAGGAAAAACATTTCAAGTATAGAACAACTAGAACAAGAGCCTAACCAAGAGGGAGCTCAATCTAAGATTGCTGAAAACACTACACAGGTTAAAACGGAAGCTGCTGTTTCATACCAACAGCAAAAAGAGATTGAGAGAGAGGCCAAAAGAAAAAAGGCAAGGATAGAAAAGTGTGAAGAGGAGATATCTGCTTTGGAAGAGAGAATTTCTGAAAAAGAGGAACTATTGTCTGTAAATGATAATAACCTATCTTTGCCACGAATTCTTGAAGAGTATGCCAAACTAAAAGAGGCTCTTGATGACAAGCTTCAGGAGTGGGAATCATTACATGGATAAATCAATCGTATGGAAAAAAAAGAGTATTATATAGCAGGTATACATCCTGTTACAGAAGCCATTGAGAGCAATCGCAATATAGATAAGGTGATGTTCAAACAAGGTTTGGAAGGACCCCAGTTCAGGGCTTTGCTGGAAAAGTTACAGACAAAAGGGATACCGGTTCAATTTGTTCCCATTGAGAGATTGAACAGGATTTCACGTGCCAATCATCAAGGAGTAATTGCATTTATTCCACAGGTAGATTATTTTTCTTTGGAAGACGTTGTCTCTTTTGCTGCGAAAAAAGCGGAAGAACCTTTGATTTTGATATTGGACGGTGTGAGCGATGTGCGAAATTTTGGAGCTATTGCACGGTCTGCAGAATGTGCAGGAGCCCATGGGATTATTGTGCCTGCAAAAGGTAGTGCAAATATTAATGCAGATGCCATCAAAACATCTGCAGGAGCACTTCTGCGTATTCCTGTATGTAAGGTCTCCAACGTAAGGGAGGCAATTTTCTATCTCAAGCAGAGTGGTTATACACTTTTTGCAACTACGGAAAAAGCAGAAGAAACGATTTACAATGCTTCATTCAAGGGTCCTTGTGCAATAATAATGGGTTCCGAAGACAAGGGTATTTCCAAGTCTGCAGAGGAATTGAGCGATGCTAGAGTGAAGATTCCCATGGCTGGCAAAATTAGCTCATTGAATGTTTCGGCTGCTGCCACAGTGGTCATGTTTGAAGTCCTTAGGCAAAGGAACGCCTGATTTCTGAGCAGATAACAGCTGTTGCCATAGCTACATTCAGGGAGTCAATACTCCCTGAATTTGCAAATGAAGGGATTGTTATTCTATTCTCTATCAACTGTTCTGTTTCATTCGAGATTCCGTGAGACTCACTTCCAAGCACAACAACACCACCGTTTGAAAAATCGGTTTTGTATATGTTGCTTCCATCCAAGAATGCCCCGTATACTTGTGTGTGTTTTTTTGACATCATAATAAGTTCTTTGATGTCAATAATATAGGTTTTCATCCTGAAAGTTGAACCCATTGCTGATTGTATACATTTGGGATTGAATATGTCCACACAGTCTGGTGACATGAAAATAGCTTCTGCTCCAAACCATTCTGCAAGCCTTATTATAGTGCCGGCATTTCCGGGATCTTTTACGGAGTCAAGTGCCAGGTAGAATTTCCCTTTTTGTGGTGTCTCAAAAGGCTTGGAAAAAGGTTTTGCTGCAATAGCCAATATTGGCGGAGGGGATGAAAGGTTGGAAATGCGGGACATGGTATCTGTTCCGATTTCACTTCTCAGGAATTTCCTGATTATATTGATTCCGGATTTTTCAGCTTCTTCTACCAGTTTCTCTCCTTCAACAATAAACATGGATAGGGAGTCCCTGTTTTTTTTCTTGTCAAGGGATTTTATAAGCTTGATTTCGGCTTTTGTAGGAATCATTAATATCCCAGTATTTTAAGCATTGATTTGTATGTTTGTTCCTTGCTGAAAAGGCGTGTGTAGTACTCTCCGTTTTCGTCCACATCTATTGTTATGTGTTTTGGAGCAGGCTGCAGGCAGTGTTGTATACCTCCGTATCCGCCAACAGATTCCTGGTATGCTCCCGTATGGAAAAAGCCAATATAAAGAGGGTCGTTTTCTCCGTTAATGGTAGGTAAGAAGATTGCGTTTGCATGAGCCTCTGCATTGTAATAGTCCTGGCTGTCACATGTCAAGCCGCCAAGAAATACCCTTTGGTATTCACTGTCCCATTTGTTTATTGGTAAAAGTATGAACCTTTGTTTTATACCCCATGTGTCTGGAAGTGTTGTCATGAATGAACTGTCAACCATATACCATCTTTCCCTGTCATTTTGCTGCTTTTGATCCAATACTTGGTATATAACGGCACCACTTTCACCTACGGTAAAACTGCCAAATTCTGTGAATATGTGTGGTTCTGGTGTGTTTCTTTGTGAACAGATACTTTTTATTTGGGCAATGACTTCTTCTGCCATGTATTCATATTCATAATCGAATGCAAGGGAGTTTTTAATAGGGAAACCTCCTCCAATATTCAAAGAGTCCAGCTCTGGGCAAATTGCTTTCAAATCGCAATAAACAGAGACACATTTGGAAAGTTCGTTCCAGTAGTATGCATTGTCACGAATTCCAGTATTAATGAAGAAATGAAGCATTTTCAATGAAAACTTTTTGTTTTGTTTGATGTTGTTTTCATAAAATGGCAGGATGTCGCTATACCTTATGCCAAGACGCGATGTATAGAATTCAAACTTAGGTTCTTCTTCTGCAGCAATCCTGATCCCTATTTTTATCGGTTCGTTTACATGTGCATTCAAATCTTCTAACTCTTGCATGTTGTCAAGTACGGGAATTATGTTTTTCCATCCATTGTTGGCAAAGTTTGCAATGTTTTCTATATACATCTGTTTTTTAAATCCATTGCAAATTATATAAAGCTCTTTGCTGACTATTCCTTTGGTTTCCAATGATTCTATAAGGTTAAGGTCAAAAGCGGAAGAAGTCTCTATATGGATATCGTTTTTAAGTGCCTCTTCTATAACAAAGGAAAAATGTGAACTTTTGGTGCAATAGCAGTAGTTGTACTCACCTTCGTAATCTACCTTTGCCATGGCTACATTGAACATTCTTTTTGCCTTTTGTATCTGTGAAGATATTTTGGGCAAATATGTAATTTTAAGGGGTGTCCCATATTGTTCAATAACATCCATCATTGGTATGTTGTGAAAGTAAAGTTCACCGTCTTCTACTCTAAATTCGTCTTGTGGAAAGTCAAAAGATTGTTCTATAAGGTCAATATACTTGTTCTTCATTTTTGATATGTAAGTTAGTTGGTTTGTGTGAAAATGGCCAATCTAATCAAGATGGATTAGTGTTTTAATGCAAAGATATCTTTTTTTGGTTTTCTCAAAAAAAGTAATCATATAAATTACTATTTTTGTTCAAATTCTATGTCTATGGTTAGTCCGTCGATGGTCAAACATATCTTTCTTTTTTCTGCATTCTTTGTAGTCATAATCTCTTGCAGCACTGTCAGGGTGTTGGAAAATAATGAGAGTGTATTGCAGGAGAACATTATACAAATAACAAACAGTGAGCAGCTCCAGCCGTCCGACCTGGATCAGTATATTAGACAACAACCTAGAAATTCCTTCCTGTTTGGTTGGAATCCTTTTCTTGTTATTTACAATTGGAAAAACGGGAAAGGTGGTGGTTGGGACAATTTTGTCAGTAAGGTTGGTCAACCACCTGTAATCCTTGATTCATTTTTGGTTGAAAGAAGCAATGTGAATATAGTCAATCACCTGAAATCAATAGGATACTACAATTCTGTAGTCAGCGACACAATCATAACCAAGAATAAAAGGAGCAAGGTCATATATACTGTTACTGTTGGTGACACATACTCTATCAATGATATAAGTTACAATATTAAAGATACATCCATAGAGAGATTAGTAAAAGATAATATGTCCGGCACTCTTTTGAAAAGCGGAAAAAGGCTGGCTGAAGAGTTGCTGGATTCAGAAAGTGAGAGGATAGCTTCCATTTTGAGGACAAAGGGATATTATAATTTTTCCAAGAATTACTTCTTCTTTGAAGCCGATACTCTAAGACGTGACGGAACCGCTGATTTGAGTGTGAAAATTGAAAATCATACAAGAAATGAAACACCCAAAGATGCAAAACCACACAAAGTATACACAATAAGGAATATCCGAGTATATCCTGACTACGATCCTATGGTTGGAAGGATTGATACTTCAGGAGCGTACATCATATCAAAATTTGACAATTTTGACCTCTACCATAGAGGAACCAGAACAATCAAGAGATCTGTTCTGGACAAGATGAACACGCTCAGGAAGGGTGATCTTTATAATGAAAATGATGCTACCAATACATACAACAGATTGGTTGCACTAAGGTATTTTTCTGGTGTAAACATTCAATATGACGAGGTAGTCCAGGATTCGCTGGATAATTCGGACCAGGTTGATTGTACAATAAGGCTTACTCCATCAAAAAGCCAGGGATATAAATTGAATCTGGAAGCATCCAGTAATTCAAACAATCTTTTTGGGATTTCTCCGGCAGTATCATACTATCATAAAAACTTGTTCAGGGGAGGGGAGTGGTTCACTTTGGGATTCATGGGTAACTTCCAATTCAAATTGAACGATCCTGTACGTTCTACAGAATTAGGTATTTCAGCAGGTTTATCTGTGCCTAGCTTTTTACTCATGCCAGATTCTTTATTCAAGACAAATGTTCCAAGGACGGATATCAATATTGGTTACAATTACCAAAGTCGTCCGGAATTCACCAGGAACCTCATATCCCTGAATTATGGATACAATTGGCGTTCCGGAGACAGGTTCTTTTATAATGTATACCCTCTTCAATTGAGTATAGTTAAATTATTTGATGTCTCTTCCTCTTTTTACGAAACATTGAATGACCCTTTCCTTAGGAATGCATACAGGAATCATTTCGATTTAGGTTCTGGAGCTACAATTTATTACACAACAGATGCTTCTGCAATCCCTCAGAAGAGTTTCTTTTATGCAAGGTGGACCAATGATATTGCCGGTAATATTGTAAGCATGTTCAATAAGAGCCTGTCTGCGGATACCACCGGTGCAAAGACAATCTGGAATACTCCTTATGCACAATATTTTAGAAGTGACCTTACAGTTGGCTACACATATAAACCCAATAGTGATTACTCATTAGCCACTAGATTAAATATTGGTATTGGATATGCATATGGTAATTCAAGGGTGCTGCCTTTTGAAAAACTGTTTTATGCAGGTGGTGCAAATAGCCTCAGAGGTTGGCAGCCTCGTTCTGTTGGCCCTGGATCGGCTGCTGTTGATTCTACCTTTTCAATTCCCAACCAAACGGGTGATATGAAACTGGAAGCTAATCTTGAGTATCGGTTCAAGATGTTTTGGATGGTAGAAGGGGCTTTGTTTGCTGATGCCGGAAATATTTGGACACTCAGGAACGAAGCAGGCAGGGAAGAGGGCTTGTTCCGGTTCCGGGATTTTTACAAAAGCATTGCTATTAATTGGGGGGTAGGAGCACGCCTGAATTTGGATTTTGTTATTTTAAGGCTGGATCTTGGGATTGTTGCCAGGGATCCTTATATGAAAAGGTGGATAGGTCCTAAAGATTGGTTCAAAAAGGATACCTACTCCTTGCAGTTTGGAGTAGGTTATCCATTCTAAGCTACTCAAAAAGCAGTATGCCAAAAAACTCTGGCCGGTGAAAATCTGGCTTTTCAGTTCCCACCTTGTTCCACGAAAGGTAATGTTTTTCTGGAAGCTCATCTCCGCATTTGTAAAAATTCGCTTTGACAGACCTGCCACTTAAAGGTGCTATCTGGTTTAATGAGAATAATTCAATGGGTAATGCTATTGTTATTTGCCATTCAAAATCACCTGCCTTTGTGTCGAATCCCTCACTGCCAAGTGTTGATGCTCTTCTGATTTGGGATAAAACATCTTTGCCAAAACGACTTCTTTCTTTTCTGTTAGGACCGCCAGCGAAAGTACCGACTCCAATACAATTCAATTCAAGGTTGTAGTAAATGGAATCATTCTCACCAGGTATTACAAAAAATTCCACAGCAGAATCTTTGTAAGGGGCCGACCCTTCATCTTCTTTATATTGAGCTCTTATGTATTTCTCACGTACATTGTATTGCAGGTAGATTTCTTCCTTTGAATAAGCAATCCTGAACCTTACCTCTGGGGAATAAGGGTATTCATTTTCCCAATTTTGGTTGCTGATTGTATGGAATGGGATGCTCCTGTTATCTAGCATCTTCTCAATCAGCTTTATTGGTGGCTTTTTACAGGGGAATGATATTTTCTTTACCTCTATCATCTTATTCTTATCATAAGACTCCTCCTTGTTTTGTCCATGCAATGTGCTTGAACTGACAAGGAGGAGTAATATTACAAAATATTTAGGTTTCATTTTACTGTTTTGCCAAAGTCCTGATTTTGTACCCAGATACTCCGTAATAAAGTATAAACAGATATATAGGCAGAGCAATCCAATATGATTGTTGTGCTCCAACTGCATCTTTCAAGAAACCGTAAATTGTAGGAATTATTGCTCCGCCTGCAATTGCCATTACCAAAAGGGAAGACCCTGCTTTGGTGAACTTGCCAAGATCTGTCATTGCCAAAGGCCATAAAGCCGGCCACATCAAAGAACAACCAAGAGCCATCAATGCTACAAACCATATGGACATTGCGGCAGGAGTGATTACCACAAGGATTGATCCGGAAATACCCAGTACAGAGCAAATCATAAGGGCATTTGCCTGGCTTAAATATTTAGGTATAAACAGTATTCCGCAAATATATCCAACTACCATTGCAATTGGGGAAATCCATGCATATGAAGCGGCATTGGGAAGATTAAGCCATGTTGCATAATCAACAAGAGTTCCAAGAGCAATGGTTTCTACACCTACATATAGGAATAGTGCAAGAGCTCCAAGCAACAGGTGTGGAAATTGCCAAATGGATGTTTTTCCTGATGCATATGTAGAGTTCTGTGGATCATCTGAGTCCTCACCTTCTGCTTTGACTTCCGGAAGAGGCGCCAAAAGGGATAGAATACCCAATAATACAAACACAGCAATAATAATGTAAAAAGGCAGGAATAAATCAGAAATCAAAGTGTTTGTAGTGTCTTTTCCTATTACATATGCCAAAAAGACTGGTGCCACAGGCCATGCAAGCTTATTGCATATTCCCATAATTGACATTCTTCTGGCAGCACTTTCCATTGGGCCCAATATTGTTATGTAAGGATTTACTGAAGCTTGAAGGAAAGTATTTCCTATTCCGCTGAAGAATGATGCTACTAGAAAAAGGATAAAACTTTCATATTTTGCCGATGGAATGTAAAGGGCAAATGCAATTGCAAAAAGAAGGAAAGATAAGGACATTGTCTTTTTATACCCAATTTTTGCAATTGTTAGTGAGGCCGGGTAACCGAAAATTATGAAGGTGGAAAAGGTTGCAGCCAAAATCAAATACGATTCCCCTGAAGAGACACCCAAAGTTGTGTTCAGTACCGGAATCAGGAAGGAATTGATTCCTAATGCGAATCCGATAGAAAAGAACATCATCCCAATGAAAATGATTGGAATCAAAAATTTATTCTGTTTATCCATTTTCTAAGAAGTTATTTATATGGTTAATATTTGTTTACTACTTGATTTTGTGTCTTACAAAAAGTTCAATAGCTTGGTATTCTGCCATTCCTAGTTTATCAAACAACACCGCAGTGTTGTGGTTCCGCTCTTCTGCCCTAAGCCAGAATTCCCGTTTGTCAGAACCTGGGAAAAGAGGTCTGTCTTTTTGTGACTGATGTTTGAAAATGGCTTCCCTTTTGATATTAACCTCTTCCGGGCTCAGTGGTACAGCCATGTCAGCATCGGCAACATCCCATTCTTGCCAAGCACCGCGGTATAGCCATACTCTGCAATCTTTAAACCAATCTTCATTTTTGAGTTCTGCCAAAGCATTAAGAATGGCAAGCAGACACACCCTATGGGTACCGTGTGGGTCACTAAGGTCTCCGGCTGCATAAACTTGGTGAGGTTTTACTTCTAAAAGAAGTTTTTTGACAATGTCAATGTCTTCTCTCCCAAGAGGTTTCTTCTTTACTCCACCAGTTTCATAGAATGGCATTTCTAGGAAATGAACCCTTTCTTCCGGAATCTTCAGGTAACGGCATGCCGCTTTGGCCTCACCTCTTCTGATGGCTCCTTTCACTTCCCTTATATTATCGGAATCGGGTTCCCCAGGATGTTTCTTGTTGAGTTCTTCCAGAGCCTCCAAGTATATATTATTGCTTTTTTGAATGTCAAACCCATAAATCTTTGAACTATCCCTCAGGAAATCAAGAAACCTTATTGCATCATGGTCAAATACGGCAATGTTTCCCGATACTTGGTAGGCCAAGTGTACTTCGTGTCCGTGTTCGGAGAGACGGGCCAGGGTTCCACCCATGGAAATGACATCATCGTCTGGATGCGGAGAAAAGATAATTACCTTTTTGGGGAATGGTGTAGCCCTTTCTGGCCTTGTAGAGTCATCTGCATTAGGTTTTCCCCCGGGCCAACCGGTGATGGTATGTTGCAAATCATTGAATACTTTAATATTGATTTTGCTTGCAGGACCTTGTTCAGTAATCAGGTCACTCATACCATTGTCATTGTAATCACGATCTGTGAGTTTCAATATCGGTTTGTCCAACTTTTTGCATAGCCAGAAAACAGATTTTTTCACCATTTTGTCGTCCCATTCACATGGTCCTGTCAACCAAGGAGTTTTGATACGTGTCAATTCTGCTGCAGCCGGATAATCAACATAAACTTCCAGGTTTTCATGTTTCTGTAAATATGAAACAGGGATCTGTTCATTCACGTCACCCTCTACAAGTTTTGCAATAGTGGTTGCTTTACCTTCTCCCCATGCCAGGAAAAACACCTTTTTAGATGCCAGGATGGTTTCTATACCCATTGTCAAAGCATGGAACGGTACATATTCTACTCCAAAGAACTCAGATGCCGAAGAAACCCTTGTGGTATGGTTGAGTGTGATAAGACGAGTCCTTGAGTTGTAATGAGAGCCAGGTTCATTGAAACCCATGTTGCCAAGGACAATTATATCCATTCCTCCCAGGGAAGCAATTTTTTGCTCATAGTTTTCACAATAGTCATGGATATCCTCTTTTTTAATTTCACTGTCAAGGCAGTTAATGTTGCTAAGAGGAATGTCAATGTAATCCAAAAGATACTCTTTCAAAAACCTGTAATGGCTTTGCAGTTCCATTTTATCCAATGGCCAGTATTCGTCAAGACTGAATATGTGCACATTTTTGAAAGAGACTTTGTTACTTTTATGCAGGTTTACAAGTTCTTCATATACCTGTATGGCAGAAGATGTCGCACTTAATCCAAGTGTACATGGCTGGTTGATTTTTTCCTTGTCATTGATGGTTGCTGCAATCTTTTCTGCCACAAGCTTGCTGGCAGCATCTGCATCATTGAAAATTTCAACCGGGATTTTTTCATACCTTTTTGTAAAATCTGATTTGATTATCATAGTTGAATAATTTGTTAGTTTTACTTATTATTACTTGTTAATATTTTCCATGTTTATTTTTTTCCAGGAGTTGTGCCTTTCCAACAGCTTGTTTGATTAATGCAAGCTGTTCCAAAAGCTGTTCCATGTAATCTAACTTTAACATGTTGGCACCATCCGACAATGCTTTTTGAGGGTCAGGATGTGTCTCCATGAAAAGACCGTCTACTCCAGCGGCTATAGCAGCCCGAGCTATAGTTGATATCATTTGTGGTTTGCCACCTGAGACCCCTGTGCTTTGGTTAGGTTCTTGAAGACTGTGTGTGACATCCATTACAACGGGGTACCCAAATTCTTTCATAATAGGTATGGATCTGAAATCAACAATCAAATCGGTGTAACCAAATTGGGAACCTCTTTCCGTAAGGATAATCCTGTCATTGCCATTGTTTTTTACTTTGTCTGCGGCAAACTTCATTGACTCAGGTGATAGGAATTGACCCTTTTTGATGTTGACATACTTGCCTGTTTTTGCGGCAGCTTCCAGCAAATCGGTTTGACGGCAAAGAAAAGCAGGTATTTGCAAGATATCTACGTTGAAAGATGCAGCCATTGCAGCCTCAGGAGCGTTATGTATGTCCGTGATGATTGGCAATTCCAATTCCCTTTTTACTTTCTCAAGGATTTCCAAAGCTTTTATATCTCCCAATCCGGCAAAAGAATCCCCTTTCGATCTGTTAGCTTTACGATAGGATGCCTTAAAAATAAAAGGAATTGACAGTTTGTTGGTTATAGATTTTAACTTTGACGCAATTTCAAATGTAATTTCCTCATTTTCAACAACACAAGGGCCTGCAATCAAAAAGAAAGAGCCCTCATTGCCTCTGTTTGTAAACTCAATATCTTCTAATATCATAACTCTGCAAAATTAGATAAAAACTATGAATTATTATATTTTTTCCATTGTAACTGCAGCCTTTTTGAGATTTCTGATTCACGGTTGTTATCAGAAGGATTGTAGAAAATTTTACTATTTATCTCTTTTGGCAGATAATCTTGATCTACAAAATTTCCAGGGTAGGAGTGTGAGTATTTGTAATCTTTACCATAATCCAGCTCTTTCATAAGTTTGGTAGGGGCGTTCCTCAGATGTAAAGGCACAGGTAAATCTCCGCTCTTCCTGACCTCATCAAATGCTGCATCTATTGCCATGTATGCACTGTTGCTTTTGGGAGAGGTTGCAAGATAGATGGCAGTTTGTGATAGTATTATCCTGGCTTCGGGCATTCCAATCTTATGAACTGCTTCGAAACAAGATTGAGCTAAAAGCAATCCGTTTGGATTTGCAAGCCCAATATCTTCGGAAGCCAAAATAATCATCCTCCTTGCTATGAAAAGAGGATCTTCTCCACCTTCAAGCATTCTGGCCATCCAATAAAGTGCCCCGTTTGGATCGGAACCCCTGACACTTTTAATGAATGCAGAAATAATGTCATAATGAAACTCACCGTTCTTGTCATATGCTGTAATATTCTCTTGAAGTGCATTTATAACAATATTGTTATTAATAACAATATTTGATTTTCCCCACTCTGACTTAATGATTATATCCAGTATATTCAGCAGTTTCCTTGCATCTCCTCCAGAATACCTGTATAAAGCTTCCCTTTGTTCAATTTCAATTTCTTTGTCAAAGAACAAATTATCCTTATTGACAACTCTGTCAATAAGGATATCCATATGGGATTTTTCAAGGGATTTCAAAACAAATATCTGGCACCTTGAAAGGAGAGGAGTAATCACTTCAAAAGAAGGATTCTCTGTTGTTGCTCCAATCAGGGTTATCGTGCCATCTTCAACCGCACCTAAAAGTGCATCTTGTTGTGATTTGCTGAAACGGTGGATTTCATCTATAAAAAGAATAGGGCTGTGCTTATTGAATAGAGATGTGGATTTTGATTTTTCAATAATTTCCCTTACATCTTTTACGCCAGCATTGACAGCAGACAAAGTATAAAAAGGTCTCTCCAAAGTTAATGAAATAATCCTGGCCAACGTGGTTTTGCCGACACCAGGAGGACCCCATAAAATAAAGGATGTCAGGTTGCCGGATTCTATCATTTTCCTAAGTATGGAACCTTCTCCAATCAAATGTTCTTGACCAACATAGTTCTCCAAGCTTGTTGGACGGATTCTTTCGGGAAGAGGAGCATACTCTTTGTTATTCATAAAGCTTTATATCCCTATTTAACATAATATAAATTGTGTTATTATTCTCGTTTCCTTAATTGTCTCACAATCCTGGATATTACTTTCTCAATAGAAGCCTCTGGTTCGATGACATTATAATCTTCCCAAAAATTTTCATCAGTAAAATCATTCACCTTTTCAGACATGATGTCTCTTGACCTGACCCTGTTTTGGGATTCTATTTTGAATTGTGTAGGTTTAATATCTGTTACAGCGACTTCAGATGAGATTGTGTAAATGTTCCTGAACCATTTTTTATCCCATTTTGCAGCAAACTTAACTTCTGTACGTGAATAATCAAAATACCACAAGGAATCAAATTGTTTGTAATTTACTAAATAGTTGGCGGCCAACACATCCATTTTTAAAGATGATGGTTTTTTCTTAATGAACAATTGGTTTGCGTTTGGATTGTCTTCTACATTCATTGCAAATTCAATTCTGCCGACGGCAAAACTCTCTGCTTCTATAAAAATCTTACCTCTGAAAAAGATATCATTAAGTTTATTGTGCTGGTCAAAGTCAATTACATAAAATAATTTGTCGTCGATTGTTGCAGGGTCGCTTATTTTGAAATTGTAAATTTCATCTATTATAAAAGGGTCAACTCCAAGGAACGGGTTTTTCATGATATCCAGTTCAAAAGCAGAATTTGGACCTCCCTGGAATTTGACCATTAAAGTATCTACCCTGTTTGCATCATAATTGCCACGGGCTTTGTAAATCCCTAACATATCACTTCTGTAGCCAGTATAGGGTGCTTTTGCAATATCTAAAACAGCTTCATTAATAGACACATAAGTGTTCCTTTTTTGGATCATTTCCCTGTAAAAGGCAGTCATCCTGAGTGGTGACTGGCTATAGTTCAATTTTGTCCTTGAAAGAGCCATCTTGACTATTGAAGAAGCATCTTGAGGCCTTATTGTGATTGGCTTGAGAGTTATTATTGAAGGCGTGAGGGGAATATTCATCTCCCTCTCTTCAAAATCTGAAACAGCTATTTTCCTGGATTTGTAACCCAAGTAGGAGATTATTACAGTATCCCCTGTTGCCTCTGCAGGTACCTTGAATACAAACATACCATCGGTATTTGTCACAATGCTGGTTGTAGAACCGGACAGATGTATGGAAGCAAAGCCCAACGGGCGTTTGGAAGATGCATCTTCTACCTTGCCGCTTAAGGAAATGACTCCTTGTGACCAAATATTATGGGATGAAAGTATTGTAATAAAAAATATTAAAACTAATCTTTTCATTTTCTAATTCATTTTACTATATTATGGACTAAAATACATTTTTTAGTGTATATTATTAACATATGAATTTAAAAAAAGTTAATTTCGCACTCCAATAAAAAACAATATGGGAAGAAGAGATAAAGAGTTACTTGAAAATATTGAAATAGAAGGCATTGCTGCAGAGGGTAAAGCTCTTGCACATATAAACGGAAAGGTTTTGTTTGTCCCGTTTGCCGTGCCGGGAGACATAGTTGATGTCCAAGTCAGAAACAAAAGAAGAGGGTTTATGGAGGGATATGTAACCCGGATCATAAAACCTTCAGATAAAAGGACAGATCCATTTTGTTCACATTATGGAGTATGCGGAGGTTGTAAATGGCAGTCACTCCCCTATCCTTTGCAGTTGGAATACAAACAGCAACAAGTTGTAGATCAGTTGACAAGAATTGGGAAATTGTCTCTGCCTCAGGTTTCGCCAATAATTGGATCTGAGAAAATAATTGAATACAGGAACAAATTGGAGTATACATTCAGCTCAAAAAGATGGATTGAAAGTATCGCAGAGGCTGACAATCTTACTGATAAAGATAAATTGGGATTAGGATTCCATATCTCAGGATATTTTGATAAAGTCTTGGATGTCCAAAAATGCTATTTACAACCAGAGCCAACCAACGAAGTTCGTTTGTTTATCAAGGATTTTGCCATTGACAACAATTTAAGTTTTTTTGACCTTCGTGAACAAACAGGGTTCTTGAGGAACTTGGTTGTTCGTACTTCATCAACCGGGGAAGTTATGGTTATAATAGTGTTTGCATATGAAGAGAAGGAAAAGAGGGAGTTTCTTTTGGATGCTGTAAAAAACAGGTTTCCCAATATAACCTCATTGAACTGGATCATAAATGACAAGAAGAATGACTCTGTGTCTGACCTTGACTGTCATCACTATTCTGGCAGGGAGTTCATATATGAAAAGATGGAGGATTTGAGGTTCCGTATAGGGCCTAAGTCCTTTTACCAGACAAATTCGGATCAAGCATACAGGTTGTATTCTGTGGTAAGGGATATGGCAAACCTTAAAGGGGATGAAACGGTGTATGACCTATATACCGGTACCGGAACAATAGCTCTGTTCCTTGCAAGGAATGCATATAAAGTAATAGGCATAGAATATATTGAAGAAGCTGTCAGGGATGCCAGGGAAAATGCAAATGAAAACAACATTGGCAATTGTTCTTTTCATTCTGGTGACATGAAAGATGTTTTATCTTCCAGGTTTATTGAAGAGCATGGGATTCCGGATGTGATTGTTCTGGATCCTCCTAGAGCCGGAATCCATCCTGATGTAGCAAATGTTGTCTCAAACAGCTCTCCTGCAAGGATTATTTATGTTAGTTGCAATCCGGCAACTCAGGCAAGGGATATTGCTCTTCTTGGAACACAATATAAAGTAACCAAGGTCCAGCCTGTAGACATGTTTCCTCATACCCATCATTTGGAAAATGTTGTGTTGTTGGAGAAGTATTGAATTTAATTGAACAGGCATCATGGAAAATACATACAAAGAGACAATTTGCGCATTATCTACAGTTCAGGGAAAGGGTGCGATAGCTGTGATCCGGATTAGTGGTCCCGAATCTGTAAAGATTGCATCTTCCGTTTTTCTGCCATCCAGGGGAGCATCACTTGAAGAGACCAAAAGCCACAGACTTAGGTTTGGTACAATAATGGATGAAGGGAAAGTTCTGGATGAAGTTTTGGTTTCGGTTTTCAGGTCACCCTATAGTTACACAGGAGAAGAGATGGTAGAAATCTCTTGCCATGGATCTTATTATATTCAACAAGAGTTACTCATGCTTCTTGTCAAAAAGGGTGCAAAACTGGCAAGACCAGGGGAATTTTCACAAAGAGCATTTTTGAACGGCAAGTTGGATTTGGCACAAGCAGAGGCTGTAGCAGACCTTATAGCATCTGAAAATGAATCTGCACATAGGGTTGCAATGAACCAAATGAAAGGTGGTTTTTCCAACGAACTGGCCAAAATGAGAGATTCGTTGCTAGAAATTGTCTCGCTAATGGAACTTGAGCTGGACTTTAGTGAAGAAGATGTTGAGTTTGCAGACAGGTTCCATTTGCAAACTCTTTTGTCTGATGTGAAGTCACATATTTTGACTCTTGTCAACTCATTCAAATTGGGCAATGTCATTAAAAATGGAGTACCCGTAGCAATTGCCGGAGCTACAAACACAGGAAAAAGCACTCTGCTGAACCTTATGCTGAAAGAAGATAGATCTATTGTTTCCGATATACATGGTACTACCCGGGACTATATAGAGGGTTATATGAACATTGATGGCGTTGGATTCCGTTTCATAGATACTGCAGGTATACGTGAGACCAAGGAAACCATTGAGATGATTGGTATTGAAAGAAGTTATCAAAAAATAAGAAGTGCAAACATTGTGCTGCTGATTTTGGATGCAGAACGGTCAGATAATTTTGAACAAGGTATTTCCCAGCTTGCATCGGTAATTGATAATGACAATCAAAGTGTTGTAATCTTACTTAATAAGTGTGATAAGATCAATGATGAGCAAAAAGAGGGGTGTCTTAAGCAGATAATGGCCTATTGTTCAAATAATGAATTGTTTAGCAAAAGCATACTGACAATCTCTGCCAAAAACAATTACGGGATTGATAATCTTAAAAATGCACTTTTGGAAAACCGAGAGGCAATGAATCATGGCTCCTACTCTACCCTGGTTACAAATGTAAGGCATTACGAAGCTTTGAAAGATGCCATGTCTGCATTGGAAAGGGCAAATGGTGGCATGCAGCAATCTTTGCCCACAGATTTGCTTGCGCAGGACATACGTGAAGCGATATTCCATATAGGAGAGATAGTTGGGGAAATAAATACAGAGGAGATATTGGGTAATATTTTCAGCAAGTTTTGTATCGGTAAATAATATAAATTGTAATAATAAATGTTTTTTTTTATCTTTAGGTACTATTATTAAAAATGATATGCCATGGATAAGGAAAAATACAGAAAAGAGGCCAAAGATAGTATCGATAAACTATTTGCTCAAATAGAAGAACTTGAATCAAAAAAGGATAGGGTCAAAGATGAAGCCAGGAAAGAAATTGAGGAAATCCTTGATAATTTAAAAGTCAAAAAGGCACAATTAGAGACTAAATATGAGGAGTTGGTTGACTCTTCGGAGGACAAATGGGAAGAAGCAAAAGAGGCTTTCTCTTCTGCAGCAGATTCTTTCAAAGAGGGATTTGGGAAAATAGCATCCCTGTTCAAGTAATCAAGAGATGTTATATCTCCGGTTCCATGATTGTTAACATTATAAAATTTGAATAATTATGAAAACTCAAGGACAAGGAGGAAAAAACAATGTCATGATGGCTTCCGTGGTGACATTGGGTGTTTTATTGCTTACATCTTTGATTGTTATGTTTTTATACATTAACAAATCAGGTAAACTAAACAAGAGTAACGAAGAACTTGAAAACAGGCTGGCTATTATAGAAGATAATTTGTCAAAAAGTGATGCCCAAAACAAAGTTAACGTTGCCAAGTTGGATTCTATGGATTTACTCGTTTCCCAAATGGAAACGGATCATGAACAGCAGATTGCCATCAAGGATCGCAGGATAGCAAATTTGGAAGTATCCGGTAATAAAAAAGAGAAGGAACTTCAAAAGGAGATAGATCGCCTGATTGATTCAGAAGTCAATCTGGAAAAATTGCAAAACAGGTATGACCGGCTTTTGGCTGAAGCTCTGCGAAAAAGAGATCAGATAAAGGTTCTGGAAAACGATTTGAAGGTTTTGAGGGACAGTGTTGACCAATCAAGGAAACTGTTTGCCTACAATATTTCTCCTTTGACAAAATGGGACAGGTGGTTGTGTGCAGATAGGTACAACGTGGATGTAGCCCGACGTGTAAACGAAATTCATGTGAAATTCGAAATTGCCGGATCTCCTTTTGTAAATCATGGCAAAAGAAATGTATATTTGAATTTACTGGATCCTCAAGGCAATTTGCTATATCCCCAAGGTGGTGATTTCCAATATACACAAATGCAGGAAATTGACTACTCAGGATCATACATCCCGGTAGAATTTATCATAAGCAACCCCGAAAAACTCCTGCCCGGCACTTATTCTTTCCAAGTTTATATAGGCAATGAGCTTGTCAGGGAGACATATGTAGATTTCAACTAATCATAGTTCCAGGCACCAATTGTTTTTGTCGTAAACCACACCTGTTTGTATGCCTGTAAGTGTGTCGTGTAGTTTTTTGTTTGTACTGTTTCCTTCTGATTTTGAACTATAAACGGTACCAGTCAGTGGATCGTGGATTTCTGATATATTCAGTACCACAATGGCTGTACCACATGCTGCCATTTGGTCAAAAGTGGCTAGTTCTTCTGTCAGTACTGCTCTTTTTTGCACTGTCATACCCATATCTTTCGCAATGGTCATCAGGGAATTATTTGTAATGGATGGTAATATGTTTGGAGAGTCAGGTGTAATGTAGTTGTTCCCTTTTATACCAAAAAAATTGGAAGAGGAGAATTC
>Ga0334883_1000751_pt1 | contig 55160 bp, 41 predicted proteins | sample GraSluR1_MG_6_FD_207230 | JGI IMG/M metagenome (GOLD analysis project Ga0334883, IMG submission 207230) | Sludge microbial communities from methane-producing bioreactor in Wageningen University, Netherlands - Granular Sludge_09_05-R1 | ecosystem: Engineered > Bioreactor > Anaerobic >...
GCATCTCCGAAGATACCTCCAGGCCGTCGGCTCGCCCGTTGCAAGCGCCGATGACAAAACCCTTCTCCGACTGGCCGCCATTAACGAAGGCGCAAGGACCCTCGCCGACGTCGACAGAAAGTGCCGCTTCCTCTTTGTCGCAAACGACGCCGTGGAATACGACGAAAAGGCCGTTCAAAAGGTCCTTCTCAAGAACGACGGACTCGAAGTCCTCAAGGAAGTCCGCCAACTGCTGGCCGCACTCGGCGCCCTAACGCCCGAATCAATAGAGACAACCCTCCGCTCCCTCGCCGAAGAAAAACGCATCGGCCTCGGAAAGGTCGCACAGCCGCTTCGAGTCGCAATCAGCGGAACGACTGTCAGCCCCCCCATCTTCGACTCAGTCGAACTATTGGGACTCGATAATACGCTCGAGCGAATTGATTTGACGCTCAAGAAATTTGGGGAGTAAAAACAAACTGTTCGCCATACGAAGGGAGATCATGGAATGACGCTTTTGGTAACAGGCAGCATTGGAATTGATACGGTAAGGACGCCGTTCGGCTTCAGCCAGGAATGTGTCGGAGGTTCCGCCGTATATTTCAGCCTCGCAGCCAGTTTCTTCTCACCGGTCGGGTTTGTGGGCGTGGTCGGCGACGACTGCCCTTTTGACCTGAATGATGTATTCAGCAGCCGTCCCGTAGACCTGCTCGGCCTCGAAGTCCGAACCGGAAGCCGCACCTTCCGATGGGCCGGCTCATACGAGGGAGACATGAACGAAGCCAGCACCGACGGAGTCGAGCTCAACGTCCTCGCCGAATCCCCGCCCGTCGTACCCGAGGCCTACCGCGACAGCGACTTTGTCTTTCTCGCCAATACCGCCCCAGCCCTTCAGATGCAGCTTCTCGACCAGTTGAGAGGCTCTCAACTTGTCGCCGCCGACACCATGAACCACTGGATCGTTACCGCCATGGACGACCTCAGGGAGCTGCTCGACCGCATAGACATGCTCGTCCTCAACGATGGCGAAGCAAAGCTTCTCACCGGCCAGCGCAACCTCATAACAGCCGCCAAAGCGATACTCGACATGGGACCAAGAATCGTCGTCATAAAGAAAGGTGAACACGGCTCCATGATGTGCAACAAGGATGGCGACCTCTTCATACTGCCGGCCTTTCCCACCTCCGTTGTGATCGATCCGACCGGCGCAGGAGATTCCTTCGCAGGTGCCATGATGGGCCACCTCGCCCGCTCCCGCAAGGTCGATCTCGTCTCCCTTCGCGAAGCTATGGCCTACGGAACCGTCGTCGCATCCTTCACCATCGGCGACTTCTCTATCCACGGCATAAAAACGGCTGACCTTAATGACATCGACGCAAGACTCGACACGCTGCGAAAGGTAACGCAGTTCTGACAAAGGCATCGCCCATGCGCTGTTTCATCGCGATTGATATTGACCAGCCTCTCCGCCGCGAAATAGCTCGGCTCCAGGACGACCTGCGCAGGCAGGTCGATGTCAAATCCTCTGAGGCCAAATGGGTCGAGCCCGACAACATACACCTCACCCTCAAGTTCCTTGGCGAGGTCCGCGACCGGGAAATCACCGACGTCTGCCGCCTGCTGGAACAGACCGCCGCCGACCATCCGCCGTTTTCTCTCGACGTCCAGGGCGTCGGCACGTTCGGCCGACCCGCCCGTGTCCTCTGGATCGGCATCGCCCCCCACGACGCCCTCGCCGCCCTCCAGCAGGATCTCGACCAGCGGCTGGCCGACGCCGGCTGGCCAAAAGACGAAAAGAAATTCAGCGCACACCTGACGCTCTGCCGGATCAAGAGCCCGCGCGCGGCAAAGGCCATCCAGAACGCCGCCAGCAACCGCGCCGTCCAGCAGCTTGGCAGCGTCTCAGTCGACTCCGTCTGCGTCTATAAAAGTGATTTGACAAGTACGGGACCTCTTTATACTCTCATAAGCAGAAGCATGTTGGAATAAGCGGCACGCCGACCCGCGGCAGGCCCCCCCTGCCCGGCAAACATGCGTGCTGATTTTGAAATTCGCACTACCGGCGGTTTACAGGAGAAAGCTATGGCAAAAGCAAAGAAAGCGGTCAAGACGGCCGAAACCGAAACAAAGAGCTCCACTGGCGGCGCCCTCGAAAGGGCAATCGCACAGATCGAAAAACAGTACGGCGCAGGCTCCATCATGAAGATGGACGAGTCCAACATCGCCCGCGTCGAAGGCATCAGCACGGGCGCCCTCTCGCTGGACATCGCCCTTGGAGGCCGCGGCATACCCCGCGGCCGCGTCTGCGAATTCTTCGGCCCCGAATCCTCCGGCAAAACTACCATCGCCCTCCATGCAATAGCCAATGCACAGAAAAAGGGCGGCGTCGCGGCCTTTATTGACGCCGAGCACGCCCTCGACACAACATGGGCCCGAAAGCTCGGAGTCGACATCTCCAGCCTGCTCGTCAGTCAGCCCGACACCGGCGAACAGGCCCTCGATATCGCCGAGATGCTCATCAAGTCAAACGCCGTGGACATCATCGTTATCGACTCCGTCGCCGCGCTCGTACCCGCCGCTGAGATGCAGGGCGAGATGGGTCAAAGCCACGTCGGCCTCCAGGCCAGACTCATGAGCCAGGCCCTTAGAAAGCTCACTGGCATAATCAGCAAGAGCAAAACCTGCCTCATCTTCATCAACCAGATCCGAATGAAGATCGGTGTCATGTTCGGCAACCCCGAAACCACCCCCGGCGGCAACGCCCTCAAGTTCTACAGCTCCGTGAGAATGGACATACGTCGAATCTCGACAATCAAGGACCCCGCCGGCGAGGCAATCGCAAACCGTGTCCGCGCAAGGATCGTAAAGAACAAAGTCGCCGCGCCCTTCAAGACCGCCGAGTTCGATCTCGATTTCTCCGGAGGCATCAGCCATGAAGGCGACCTCATCGATCTCGGTATCGAATGCGGTGTCATACAGAAAAGTGGTGCATGGATCAACTATGGCGACATGCGGCTCGGCCAGGGACGCGAAAATGCAAAGCAGTTTCTCAAGGACAATTCAGACTTGACAAAAGAGATCGAGAAAAAAATCCTCGTCGCAAAAGGCATCGCCCAGGAGTAGTCTGCCGCCTGCAAGACGCCGAATTCTGCGCACTGAAACGTAAAAAGCACAGCTTTCTGCGCAAAAATATGAAAAAATGCACAACCGTTTTAAAAAAAATCATCGCTTCTGCGCGCTTTTCGCAAATTTTTCGCCGACTTTCGAACGAAAAGCACGCATCTTTTGCAAAATGAAAGCTCATAAACCCGCTTAAAACATGGAAATCGCCGTTTTTCTCCTAAGCGCAGTCATCATTTCCCTCTCCGGAGTCATGGCCCCCGGTGCCATCACCGCCGCCACAATCGCCCACGGAGCCTCCAAAAAACACGCCGGAGCACTCATAGCTGTCGGCCACGGTTTCGTCGAGTTCCCACTCATGTTCCTCATAATCCTTGGTTTTGGCGCAATAATCCGCTCTAACGCCGCTCAAATCGCCATCGGACTCGTCGGCGGACTCTTCCTCCTATGGATGGGAGCCGCAATGATCCGAACCACCAACACAACCGCCACCGCAACCCAAACCCCAAAAACCTCCAGCCCTGTCCTCACCGGAATCGCACTTTCAGCCTCAAATCCCTATTTTCTCCTCTGGTGGGCAACCGTTGGCCTCAAATTAGCCACCGACGCACGCCAATTGGGCTGGCTGGCCTTCGTCCTCTTCACCATCATCCACTGGCTCTGCGACCTGATATGGCTTGGTTTTCTGGGTTTTGCCAGCTTCGGCGGCTCTCGCGTCTTCGGCGATCGCGTCCAGAGGCTAATTATGGCGGTTTGCGGGGGCGCGCTGGTCCTTTTCAGCGTAAAATTCATCTACAGCGCCGTGTCGCTCTGGCTTGGAACCGCCGCAAACCTCTGAGAAAAAGGCGTTTACGCGGATTTGGAGGGCCATGACCCGAGCGCTTCCTTGAGCGTTACGCCTGCCAGCGCATCCCGCTGAGACCGCATTATTTCGCTCAGTCGGTCGCTTACCGCCAGGTCGTCGCGGTCAAAACTGGCGGCACGGACCGCATCGGCTACATCCGCCAGCGTCAAGTGCGAGCCATCCGTGGCCGGAACGTATCCCACATGCGGTTCGGCTGCCTGGACAAGCAGACCCTGCCGGACAAGGTGCTCCAGTATGTGGGCGCCGAATTCTGCCGGCAGATTGAGCCTGCGACAGACCTCCTCAGGTGGTACGGGCCCATGTTTGCTCTCGAATTCATTCAGAATGTACTCGACGATCTTGATTACGGTGAAGTCGTTAACGAGGAAGTACTCTTCCGTCTTGCGCATAGCTTCCATCTCCGCTTCGTCAAGCTTTTTGAGGTGCTGGGTGGCATAGGTGAGGTGCAGGCCAAACAGGACAATGAGCCACGTAACCCATATCCACAAAACGGCAAGCGGTATAAGCCCCATAACGCCATAGACGGTTCTTTGCGGGATAAACTTGACAACGTAAACCGAGAAGAGGTCCTTTGCGCCGGTCCAGATCAAGGCGGCTATGGCCGCGCCCCAAAGCGCTGCGCCGATGTTGACCTTGGCGTTTGGCAGGACGAAATAGAGCAAGAAGAACGCCGCAACGCTGATCAGATACGGAAAGAACCATCCGATTTGAGCGATAATGTTCTGTTCGGCCTCACTTTCAACGAGGTAGTGCGTGCTTGCATAAAAACCAACAGCAAACAACAGCGGTCCAAGTGTCATTAGCGCCCAGTAGTTCACTATACGCTGCACGAGATTCCTGCCCCGTCCGACGTGCCAGACGGCGTTGAATGAGCGTTCGATGGTGGTAAGCAGCGCCACGGCCGCCCATAGCACAAACAACGAGCTGAACAAAGTAATCGCACCGGTGTTGAGGCGCGAAATGTAGCGGCTGGCAATCTCGTCGATTTTGTCAGTGAGTCGGACTTCATCGGGCTCCGGTCCGGTATCGACGGGATATACTATCCTGTCGAGATTCAGCTGTTCGTAGAAGAATGTCTTGACGTTTTCCGCCGCCTCACGATAGCCGGGTATCGCGTGTAAGACCATTACAACAACAATGGCCAAGGGTACGATGCCGAATATGCTGTGGTAAGACAATGCGGCAGCCTGTGTACCCGCGCGGTTCTGGCGCAGGAGTTTGGCGCAATGCCGCCACAGCCTGAGTTGAAAAGCGGCGAATTGCCCACATTTTCCAAGTTTCTCGGTAGGTGCACTGAGGAACTCTTTGAGCATTCCTTCTCCAAAAAAAGGCGGCTTATTCGGGCATCGCAGCCCCACGTACCGCCTATGGAACCATCGGAGATTTCAAGACAAAGCTTTAGACAAAAGCAGGAGGAGCCATGATCGGCGACATTTTATCGGAATATCCTGTCGAGACGATCACGAAGCTCCTGCTCACGTCTCTTAAGCTGTTCTTCAAGTTGCTGCCTGCCAAGGTTCTCTATAAGTCTTTGTATATTAATTGTCGGGTTGTCGAGAGTCCCCTCGATCGGGGCCGTCACTCTTGCCGTCGGATCGCCAACCTTGACCGCCTTTCCTGTTAGCGCCCATGGGAACGTAACATTCATGTCAATTGTACGGTCCAACCCTATCCTGCCACTGAAATTCACCGGGTACTCGCCCAAACGAGCTTCCATGTTTTCATAGTTGACGAAGCCGTCCTGCAATATGAAGCGCGTGGGCATAACCGTAAGAATCGTCGGAGTACTGACGAATTGCCCGAGCAGACCGCGGGGCTGGAGCCGCACGCCATCGAGCTGGATTGTGCCGGCAATCTGAAGGTTCTCCTGCATCAGGTCAGAATCAAGCGGCAGTGCAAGCCTTTCGCAGCGAAAATTCGCCACACCGCTTACATCAGCCTGGTTGGCAAACAGCGGATTGATATACGCCAAAAGGCGTCTGCTCATCTCATCGTTAATGTTGACGTTTTCGATCAATTGGGCTGGGGCAGCCATCCTCAGAGTCCTGGGGGTCTCCTCCAGATTGATGTTTCCTGCAAAGCGGGTGCTGCCGTCGTTTACAGGGGTAGCCCGCAATTCAATGGTCAGAAAGCCTTGCTCGGCCCGAACTCTTATATCGGCGGGCCCCACGTTCAGACCGACATATCTCGCCCTGTCGAATCCCAGATCGGTGCGTCCATTGAGGTTGGCCAGAAATCGATCGGCGCCTGTGGGGTACTCGGAGTCAAATGTCAGTTGCGTCGTTCGAATGCCCTCCATGGCAAGTCCCTGGGGCAAGAATACTGCTCCCATAGCGGTAACGGCCGCCAGATCGTAGCGTGCCTCAAGCTCGCCGGTAACGGACGTCCTGCCCTGTCTCTGACCTTCCTCGAATCGCCCCTTAAGAACCCTGATCAAGGACTGACCTTCGACGCCCTCGATCAGCAAATCGTTGATCGTAAGCTCTTTTTCCCGCGTGTCCGCAACCAGATTGACAGCAACCCTGACGGTCTCCTGTCTGAAAGGCTCCTGCTCCGGCGCAGTGATCACCAGGCCTGTTACGTTGGTCCTGTCAGTCACCACCTGCAGCACACCGTCCTTGCCGGTGAGGGCAGTTTCGGAAGTGAGCCGCCCGGCAATCGCCAAGCCTTCGGGCAGTTCGGTGGCCAAACCCATAAAGGGCTGGAGCTTGCGCAGATCAACGTCGGCCGACAGGTTTACACGGGTTTCATTACGCTGCATGTCGCCGGGAATCACAGAGTCGGTGAGCTCAAGACGCCCAACATCAGCCATGATCTTCAGGGAAGGAATCCTGAGCAACTCGGAGGTCTTTTCGATATTAAACCCCACATTGGCACTGGTCTCGGGGGTCGTTACACCGTTTTTGCTAATCACAAGTTTTTCAGCAAGGCCTTGGCCGCTTAGCAGGATCGCATCTTTGCCGAGCGTCAGACGGCCCTTGCTGGCTGCGGCGCCCTGGAACCTGTATCCGCCCATATCGGTGAACTGCAAGGCCAGTTCCTGCATCTTGCCCAAGTCGGCGTTTGCATCGTAGTCGACGCTTTCGGCAGTACCCTTAGAACGAATGTTCAGAAACTGAGATTGAACATCGAGCCGGCGGATCTGAGCAGCATCGTCCGTTGTGGTGATATCGACGTCGAGAGTGACCGGCTGTTCGAGCGCAATTCTCTGTCCGGCAACAGTCTGGGCGAAGTCCCGCAGGTCGGCCTGGGCAACAACCCTTTCGACCCGTCCCTCGTTCACGCTAATGTCGGCGTCGGCATTCAGTTGGCCCGTTGCGGCAATGTCACGGCCCGTGAGGGCAAACAGCGGAGTGAGAGTGGACAGATCGAGGTTGTCGATGTTGACCTTGAAGTCGCCAGTGGTGCCTTTGAGGGTCCATTCTCTCTTTGGACGGATTAAACTGCCGGCGGCATTGACCTGAGATCTCGGCCCGTCTTCTTCGGCGACAGCCATCGAAAGATCGAACGTAGACTTGCTGCCGCGCGGACCAAGGTCGACGTTAGAAGCGATGTTCCTGAATTCCACCGTTTGCACTCGGTCGTCTGAGGCGAGATTTATCCTGGCATTTCCGTTATTGACTTTGAGATCCAAACTTGACAAAGGCAAGTCCACTCCCGGTTGTGAAAGCGAGCGTTCGTTTTCTTCGGGTCTGTCTTTGAGCACGTGCTCACGAACAGTGAGCTGCACTCGCGGCGAATCGAGGATCGTTCTGTCGAGTGCCAGATCACCCCTGAGCATGGCGATGAGCTTTGGTCGAGTAGTGATCCTGTCGACCGCGACGGAGGCGTCGCCTGTAGTATCGTTATATGTAACATCAGTTGCCTGGATGCCCTTGAACCAGCCAACTGACAGAGTGCGGATGTCGACCGTTCCGTCGACGGAGCGGTTGATTCTCGATAGCAGAAACCGCCGTCCACTGTCCGACGAAAGCCACGTCGGCAAGATAAATATTAGAACGATCAGAAGTGCCGCGATAACAACAAAGCTCCAAAGAAGGGGCCTTGACTTCGGCCTGCGGCGAGGCGCGTGTTCCGACTGAGTGCTCTGCGATTCCATCCTTTTAATCCCCAAAGAACATCGACAGCTTCTGCGGGATTGCGGCCAGCGATTAATCTGCGCCGTGCCCGATCATCCCCCTGAGTATACGCTCGTTATCGGCGGATGCTCAGTCAAGCATTATCTCGTCGGATTTGGTTTTAATTATACCGTCAATCCTGTCGGCATACTTCTTGGTCAAGTTGTCGATGTCTTTCTTGCCCTTGTCGCGCTGGTCCTCGGTGATTCCCTTGGCCTTCTGCTCGTCATCGAGCGCCTTATTTGCATCACGTCTGATGTTGCGGATGCTGACCTTGCTCTTCTCCCCCATCTGTTTGACCTGATTAACAAGCTGATCGCGCCTCTCGACGCTCAGCGGCGGGATGTTGAGCCGAACAACCTTGCCGTCAGCAATGGGCGCCAAACTCAACTCGCTGTTACGGATAGCCTTTTCTATCTCCTTGACACTTGAGGGGTCGAAGGGCTTGATGATGATCGTATCAGGTTCCGGTACGGCAACAGTGGCCAGTTGTTTCAGTGGAGTTGGCGAGCCGTAGTATTCCACAGTGAGATTGTCCACGAGTCCGGTAGAAGCCCTGCCGGTTCGGACGGCGCGGAGTTCCTGCTGCAGGAATTCCACGGCTTTTCGCATAGCGTTTTCATGCTCTGATATGATCTTTTGCGTAGGCATCTTTGCGACTCCAAAGCGTCAAATCCGGTTCAAATATCAGCGGGCGATAAGGGTGCCGACCTTCTCGCCTCGCAGCGTTCTTTCAATGTCGCCCGTCCTGAAGATATTCAAAACGACGATGGGAATACTGTTTTCGCTGCACAAACTGATAGCAGCAGGGTCCATCACCTTAAGTCCCAAATGCAGGACCTCCCGGTAGGAGATGTTCTCAATCAACTTAGCATCCGGATTGGCCACAGGGTCGTCGGTGTATACGCCATCCACCTTGGTGGCCTTTATGATGAGGTCGACGTCGAGTTCGGCGGCCCGAAGAGCGGCACAGGTGTCCGTTGAGAAAAACGGGTTACCTGTTCCGCCGGCAAGAATGACAATCTTGCCGTTCTCAAGGTGCTTGATGCAACGTCTTCTAATAAAGGCCTCGCAAAGCGCGGGGACTTCGATAGCGCTGAGCACACGCGTCGGGCAGTCAGCGCGTTCGAGTACTTCCTGCAGCGCACATGCATTGAGAACCGTAGCCAGCATACCCATGTAATCGGCGGTGTTGCGGGGAATCGGACTGTTCTTGGAAAAAGTCTGTCCTCGCAGGAAATTGCCGCCGCCGACGACCAGAGCAACCTGCGCACCCAATCTGCTCAACTGTGCTATGCGCGAGGCGATTGATTCGAGGGAGGAGACGTCCAGCCCGTACCCGCCGGGCTTGCAGAAACTCTCGCCGGAGAGCTTGAGTAAAATCCGTTTATACCTGATCTCGGCCATAATTCCTGCGGCTCCAAAAAAAAGGCGCCGTTTGTCGGCGCCTTTGATTATACAGCATGGTCAGCCGATTTCCAGTCTCACAAACCGTTTAACCTTTGCCTGGCCGCCGGCTTTTTTGGCGGCGTCAGCAAGGGCCTGCCCGACTGTCTTGGAATCGTCTTTGACAAACGGCTGCTCGACGAGGCAGTTGTCCTTGTAGAACTTGGCAATTTTGCCATCGACAATCTTGTCGATTATATTGGCCGGCTTGTTCTTGACCTGTTCGGCGGCGATAGCCCTTTCCTTTTCGATGACCACCGGGTCGATGCCGTCGGGGTCGATGCCTACAGGATTGATGGCGGTAACGTGCATGGCGATGTCGATGGCTGCCGGCGCCACCGCGCAGGAGACATCATCGCTGCTGGTTTCGATCTCAACCATCGCTCCGAGTTTGTTGTTGAAATGGACATAAGTGCCTATGACGCCGCAGCCGTCAACCTTGTAGCGAACGTAATCGCCGACTTCGGTTTTTTCGCCCGTTTTGCTGACGGTGTCGGTGAGAATGTCCGAAAACTTCCTTCCTTCATATTCCGTGTTGAGCAAAGCCTCGGCTCCCTGGTCAGCATCGGTCAGGAGTGTGCACTCGGCGAGGATTTCAGCGGCGGCGACAAAGTCGTCGCTCTTTGACACAAAATCGGTTTCGCAGCAAAGAGTGGCCATAGTGGCGGTTTTTCCATCGTCGGTCTTCCTGCTGACAACCCGCCCTTCGGCGGTTTCACGTCCTGCTCGCTTGGCCAGCGTAGCCAGACCCTTCTTGCGCAGCAGAGCCATTGCGTCTTCGAGTTCGCCGCCTGTTTCTTCGAGGGCCTTCTTGCAGTCCATCATGCCTTGTCCGCTCATCTTGCGGAGTTTCATTACCAGTGCAGCCGCTATTTCCACCATAATCTTAGAACTCCTCATCTTATGTATAAACCCGACCCAACGGGCACGGGCGATTTGCCTGAGCAATACCGCCGAACATATTATCGGCGCATTATACTGCTGGATTCAAACATACCAAGGCAAGGACAGAAGCCGCGTGACGCTATTGCGACGGTCCTTCCTCGGGCTTCTGTGCATCGGCCGACGAGTCGCCGCTTTCAACGGCAACCGTTTGGGCTTCAGCTTCTTCGCCGGCTGGTTCGACCTGCTCCTGCGGCTGCTCCTCAGCCTCTTCCGACTCAGCCACAGCACTTGCAAGGGCCCGTCTTCTGGACCGGCCTCGCGACGGGGCCGCCGCCTCCGGCATCGTCCTCACCATGGTCTTGCCCAATGCCACCGCTTCGGCCAGTTCAGCCAGCAGGATATCGATGGCCTTAATGGAGTCATCATTGGCGGGAATAGCCACGTCAACCATATCCGGATCGGAATCGGTGTCGATGATGCCGATGGTGACCACGCCCAGTTTAGCGGCCTCCCGCAAGGCGGTGATCTCTTTTCTGGCGTCTACGACGACCAAAGCACCGGGCAGCCGGTTCATCTTGCGGACACCGCCAAGATTGACCATAATCTTGTGCATCTCGCGTTTGAGCCTCGAGGCCTGCTTCTTGCTCTCGGCGTCAAACTTGCCGCCAGCTTGGAGCTTCTCGAGTTCTTCCAGACGCTGGAGCCGCGAGCGGATAGTCCTGAAGTTGGTGAGCATGCCGCCGAGCCACCGCTGGGAAACGTAGTGCATGCCGCATTTTTCAGCGGTCTTGACCACGGCCTTTTGTGCCTGGCGTTTGGTGCCCACAAAGACAACATCCTTCCCCGAGGAAACCACGTCGGCAAGGAGCCTCTTGGCTATCAGGAGCCCCTTTAGCGTTTCCCTTACATCGATAATGTGGATCATGCCGCGTTTGCCGAAGATATACGGCTGCATCTTAGGATTCCAGCGGCTGACCGCGTGTCCGAAATGTACCCCCGCGCCGATAAGGTCGCGGGCCAGTTCCTTACTCACAGAAACGAACCTCCACTAAGGGTTATTGTCGCCTCTATACCCAATGATAGAGAATCGGACCACCTTAATACACGCAGGTACCCCTGTCAAGGTTTTTTGCGGAATCCGGCAAAATTACTGCTTTTTTGAGGCCGAATCTGCTCGCAGGGGTGTATCGGCACGACAGCCATGTTAAAATAGACAAAGAATGCTGAACCGTTTAGACGTCTGTCCGCTGGTCCACTGACGCCTGATCGCAGACTTGCCGGAGTGCTGGTCAGGCGCGGCCCATCCGGGTGGTCATGGCCGCCAGCAGGATGTGGCGAAGCCTGTCGGTGCTTTGCCCGTCGAGGTACTTGTCGGTGAAATCAAGCCTTATGCCCTGAAAGTTTCTCAGACGGTTTTTGAGTTCGGATTTGCTCAGTGCTGCGATGCTGGATGCCAATTTGTCAAATGACCTCGCCGATAGCATGTGTTGGAAAATCTCCTGAAACGACAAATCTTCATCATGACGCTGATGTTGTCGGATTATTCCTAATGGCGGTTAACTTGTGCGCGCGGAGGCACATGTTTTTTTGTGTGAACCGTGCTAATGTGTCGGCGATACGGGCGGCCAAGACCCGTATCCTCGAAAAGTATTGGCAATGTCTGCGAGTTATGATAGCTTCCAGCTATGCTGACAGAAGAATTGTATTATGACCTGCCGGCTGATCTGATAGCGCAAACGCCATCAGAAAAGCGGAGCGAATCTCGTCTGCTGGTATTGGACCGGCGGACTGCCGCTCTTGTTGGTCGCAGGTTCGCCGAAATTACCGAATATATCGAAAGCAACGACTGCCTTGTGCTTAACGATACCAAGGTCGTGCCAGCTCGTTTTCATGCGCGCAAGATTACAGGCGCAAGCCTGGAGGGGCTGTTCCTTGAAGCAGATCGTTGCGGACGCTGGAAAGTCATGCTCAAAAACAGCCGCAAGGTTAAGAAGGGAGAGCGGATTATTCTTTGCGGCAGGTCAGGAGCTGAATGGGGGCAAGCGGAGGCACTGCAGAGAACCGAGGATGGCTGGCTGCTTGAGGTAGAGAGCAGCAAGGATGCCTTGAGTATTCTCGAAGAGATCGGTTTTGCGCCTCTTCCGCCCTATATCAAGCGAGAGAAGATCGGAGGGGAATCTGATCGTGGGGACTTGACACGTTATCAGACTGTTTATGCGCGGCGGCCCGGGGCTGTAGCGGCGCCGACGGCGGGGCTGCACTTCACCGATGCCCTCCTGGGGCAATTGCGGCAAAAAGGCGTCCGCAGAGCCCATGTAACACTGCATGTAGGTGCGGGGACCTTCAAGCCTGTCAAGGTTGAGAGATTAGAAGATCACCACATACATTCTGAGCGGTATGAGATCAGAGATTCCGATGCGGCAATAATAAACGATACGATCGCCCGCGGCGGGCGAGTTGTCGCGGTTGGCACAACGAGTGTAAGGAGCCTCGAGACGGCAGCCAAAGGGCGACAGGTGAAGGCGGGAGCTGGAGATACCGCTTTGTTCATTCAGCCCGGCTACAAGTTTGCAATCGTCGATGCGATGATTACCAATTTCCACCTGCCTCGATCAACTCTCTTGGCGCTCGTGGCGGCTTTCGCGGGCTTGGAAAACTTGTTATCCGCCTATAGGCACGCAATCGAGCAGCGGTACCGGTTCTACTCGTATGGCGATGCGATGTTGATCGTGTGAAACCCTATTCGACGTCAACCAGAACCACTGCCCGGAAGGTTGCGGCTATTCAAGATAAAGCTCGTGGCCCGGCTTAATAGACGGGATTTCAGACGCCCTGGCGACCACGTCCTCTATAGTCAGTGCGAAGCTGGGAGCGATTTCGAGCACGCAGTCAGGGGAGCCGTCGTCTTTCCTGGGGACCTTGACGCCAGCAGCTTCAATCCATGAAGCGGCCCGTTCGATCATCATCCTGCGGGTCACCTCCGGGCTGTCGTCGCCGGAGGCATTCTTAACCGGCGCAAACTCCTCCTGGCGCAGCGTCTCGAGAATCATGGACCGCTCAGCCAAGGGCAATGCATCAAAGATAAAAGTTTCCAGTTTGATGCCATTGGGCTTCTCGGGCTGCACGAGATTACCTGCCTGGTCGACATGCGGTATCTTTTTGACTGCCCGGTGAATCGGGAGTGCGAAGCCCTGCGCATTGAGCTTCTCGACGAAGAGGCGGTTGATTATGTGGATTGCGATAGAGCCGAGTTCAAACACCAGCGAGCCGTCGGGGTTACGCCGGTTAACCTGCTCGTCAGTCAAATCGCTGTATTCGATGACATTTATGCGATCGTTGGCAAGGCAGAAATTGCCGACCTTTTCATTTGGATGGGCCTTTATGAGGGCTTTTGAGGACATCTCTGCCTCATCCGCCGCGTGCAAGCCGATGAACAACGGGTCAAATATGTTGATCAGCGGGTTGTCGACCTGCCAATAGCTGATATACTCAACACCGTGTTTTTTCATATCCTCGATTGCACCACTCTTGTAAAGGGCCTTGAGACTGCCGCCATGGCCGTCGGGACTTGTGGAAATTGTGTCTTTGTCGGACATGAGGATCTTTCCGTCAAATGAGAAATTCGGATTGGTCCCCTGCTGAAATAGGAAGACGTCAGACCTGCTCAGACCGTAGAAGCCATTTGATTCGAAAACCTCGATCGTTGCCTCATGATTCTGCGGGCTGGTCATGATGTACCAGGCCGGGTTGACGCCGTATTTCCTGCCTGTGGCCAGGATGGCTTCGGCAAAGAGCTTGAACAGGGTCTTGTTCAGTATTGGGCTTATCGGGAAGTCTCCTTTTGGTCCGTCAAAACCCAAACGGGTGCCCTGCCCCCCCGCCACCACAAAACCAGCTACCTTGCCGCCGGCGATCAGTTGACGCCCCAATCTCACAGCTTCCTGATACTTCCTCTTGAGAGAAGTTGATGGCCTGGCAGTATAATATGGTGCAGGCATGATTTGTTCAGGGATCTCAACTGCTGTTTCAGACTTGACGTGTCTGTCAACCCACTGCTCAATTGTATCGAAATCCAATTGGTCGATTTGCTTAACCAGCTTCTCCTGCCGCCTCTCATCTAACTGGTCATAAAAAGCCAGAAGATGCTGTTGTTTGCACCGGCTTAGGCGTTTACTCACCTCAGTGTAGCGTTGGTTGGTTGTAATATCCATAAAAAGCCTCGGTATCACATGTTTTCCTTGTTGCGCGACCGCCAATTCTTCGGATATCAGGGCAGCGCACTGCAACGGCAATGATACACTGAGCACCGGCCGGTTTCAAATACCTTTACAAGAGTCTCAATGATACCCTGAAAATGCCTGGCAGACATAGTTCGCCATGCGGCAAGGAGGGCAAGTGAGGGAAAATGAGGGGGTCCTGTAAAAAATTCAGCGATTCTTATTGACAGTCGTTGCGACTTGTGGTAAATTACAAATGTGGAAATAATAAGAACGGAGGTCTGAGGCAGGCTCGGTCTTAAAAACGTTATAGTTCATGCTATCATATATCTTTTTCCATTTCTTCCAGCCCGCCTTTCGGTCCTTCATGCAGGTGTTCCACTATACAAGTTTTTGTGGCAGGGTGCAATCGTATAGTCAGGTCTTATAGCGTGAAGGCAGCCGCGCTCCGGCTGAAAAACTGTTTAGCGGAGATTTGCTCAAGACTTACCGATCCCTTGTGAAGGGTCCGGCATCAGCACTTATCTTTAAGCGTGCGTTCTGTCGGAGCCGGCTTGAAGGGCAAATTTCCAAAACGTGTCTACGAAAGGAGACAGAAGATGAAAAAGAAAGGGTTTACTCTAATCGAGCTATTGGTCGTAATTGCGATCATAGCCATGTTGCTGGCGATCTTGATGCCCGCCTTGAGCAAAGTCAAGAAGATCGCCCAGCGCGTAGTCTGCGGCACGAACCTGAAGGGCCTCGGTACGGCCCAGACGGTCTATGCCCATGATTACGAAGACCAGTACACAGTGGCGGGTTTTGGGCAGGTCAGGGCTGCAAACAACAACGTCACTAACGCAACGGGCGGGTTCAACAACCCCGCCAAGCCGCGCGCCTCGTGGGCCGGCGGCGCCAGCGTTGGTGCAAGCCTGTATCTGCTGGTGAGAGAAGCGGACGTGAGCCCCAAAAGTTTTGTGTGCCCGGGAAGCGCTCAGACAGTGTACGACGGCAGAAGCGGCGATCCGGCGCTTACGCCCGACATTACCGAGATGTGGGATTTTGGACACCATGGCGTTGCGGCTATTGCTGACACTGGTCCGGTGAACTGTGTAAGTTATTCAATTCAGCATCCGTACAGTACCCATGCCGCCAGCGCGACGAAGTCGGCATCATTTGCGGTCATGGCAGACAAGAACCCATGGCACGACCCGAAGCTGCCGGGCTTTGCTGGCGACGGAACACCGGCGGATGCCATGAACTGGGAAGGCCGTGTAGGCTTTCTTTCGGATGACTGGACAAATCCGGCCGTTACTATCGAAAAATGGCGACTGCTCATTGCCAACGCGCAGCCTCACGGCCGCGAGGGCCAGAACGTGCTGTTTGCCGATGGGCACAACTCCTATGAGAAGCGGACTGATGTTGGCATAAAGCACGATGCCATTTATACGCCGCAGACTGCCAACCACATTCGCCAGGGTGGTCCTGTCTCGCGCGCTGCAGGTCACAACAACACGAACGTTCCGGTCGGCGTTTCCGACTCGTTCCTTGTCAATGACACGAACTTCTAAGTGCTTCCTCTAAACAGGCCGCGCGTCGGCCTGATAGTAGAAGTATGCAAGCATCAAAAAGGCAACCCTGATTTTCTCAGGGTTGCCTTTCTTCTATACAACCCCAGCGAGCTCAACCAGTCTGGTCGCCAACTCGCAGTTGAGCCTGTTGAGATTGAATTCGTCTTCTATACGCTGACGTGCTCTCAGTGAGATCTCGATGCAGTTTGCAGGATCATTCACTAAACCGGACAGTCTTTGCGAAAGACCGTCGGCATCTCGTTCATCGGCAAGCAGTCCCGACTCGCCGTCAATAACCAGCTCGGGAATGCCGCTGTGGCGTGTGGAAACAACCGGCACGCCGCTTGCCATTGCTTCCATCAGGACGACGGGCACGCCTTCCATATCGCCGTCTTCGGCCCTTACGCTTGGCAGAACGAATATGTCCGCCTCGCGGTACAGTTCAAGTGCCCTATGCTGGTCAACGGCGCCCAAGAACCGGACCCGACTTTGAATTTGTCGCTCTTCGGCCAATCGCTGAAGATCTTCTTTGAGAGGTCCGTCGCCTGCAACGGTATATTCAACGTCGTAACCGGCAGCGATAAGGCGTGCAACCGCTTCGATCGCGTAGCGGTGCCCCTTCTTTTCCACAAGTCTGCCAACTGTCAGCAGCCGCACCGGTACACCTGGGCGTCTTGAGCGTGGGCAGTACGTGAACTTCTTCAGATCAATCCCCATCCTGTGCACAATGGTGCGCTCCGGCGGACAGCCCATGCCTGTCAGTTCGCTTTTCCAGTACTCACTTACAGGCATGAACAAGTCGCCCGCATTGAACAGTTCATCGTATACATCGCGTCCGTGGGTCAGCGGATATCTTGAAACATCGAAGCCATGAAAGACCGTGCATACTTTTGATTTGGCACCCACTTGTTTGAGAAATGCTCCGATCAGGCCATTCGGACCATACTGGCAAAGAATGACATCAAAGTCGGCTTCAGTAAGGTACAAAAGGAAATAAAGATGCGCAAGTGACAAACCTCTCTTGCGTCGAAGGAACATGCCTACAAACCGCAGCAATGGTCCGGGGCTTCTGTGTAAATTGGCGATTATCAGTTGGGCTGCTTTCATCAGGCGCACAAACTTGCCCTGCGGCACTCTTGGTATGTAGCGCGTACGGCTGGACAGTTCGTATTGTGCAACACCTGGGTGAAGCACAGAGTCGCCCGGGTCGCGCCAGGCAAGTATCCGCACATCATAACCCAGGTCGAGCAAGCCCGTGACCTGATCAAGGATGAACGTTTCGGACAGGCTGGGAAAAGAGGTGGTTATAACCGCAATTCTCATTTCGACCTGCCTGGACAAACAAGACTTTTTGCGCCGCCATAGACCTTGAAGAGTGCCCCTGCCAGTCTGGGAAACCTGTGTCGCATCCGCATCTCGAGCTTCAGGTTCTGCGGCAGAAAACCGTTGAAACGATCCAGCATCGGACTGATGTCAGCAGAGGGCTGATCCACGTAACCCCTGAGCCAGCGGCTCAACAGCCTGATCGCACAAGGGCGAAATGATTCGCTCATGCCGTGCGAGGCCGCAAGTTCCAGGTGCCTTTCAATCAGATCGCACCTCTGCTCGACCAGGAATCTGTTGGTCTGAGTAATGCTGCCGCATCTGCCGAAATGATTCACTGAGAGCGGTTCCTGGAGATAGCCGATTTGAGGCCACTTGTAGGCTACGCGAAAGAACAAATCTGTATCCTGAGCCCACCACTGCCCTACCCGAAACATACCGGCGTCAACAATCACGCTCTTTCTGGCCATTATCGTGATAGTGGAAATCGCCATATCGGCGGCGACAGCGTCGAAGTAGTTGTCGATTGTCTCGCCCCTGACGAGGGAGCCCATCCTGTCACGATCAAACGTCAATCTGGCCAGAGACCCGTCAATTGGACGTATCTCGTAATTTGTGGCCGACCACGCCAGATCAGGATTCTCTGCGTGAAGTGCAACCTGTTCAGCAAGCTTCTGTGGCAGCCATTCGTCATCGGCATCAAGAAAAGCGATCCACTCGCCCCCGGCAGCCTCGATGGCCGTGTTCCTGGCGACGCTTGCCCCGCCATTTGGTTGCTGAATGAACACTACCTTGTCACCGAAAGATTTCACGACTTCGGCGGTGTTGTCGGTAGAGCCGTCATCGACAACGATGATCTCGTCGACCGGCCGCGTTTGTGCAAGAACACTCTCGATGGCCCTGCCCACATACCCGGCTACGTTGTAAGCGGGAATGACGGCTGCAATGCTGAACTCGCGTCTTCGAATCGTGTCGCTCACAAGTCCATGCTCATTCTCATGTGTTCGACCACGCCAAGCAGTATCTGCTCAAGCGATATCCGCGGCTCGAACCCGACGGTCTCCCTTATTCGGTCTAAACAGGGCATTCGTCGGATCATATCGTCAAACGGTTTGCCGTAAGCCTGTTCGTATGACAAGTACTGCAATTGACTGCTGCTGTCGGTAAGCGATACGACCTTTTGGGCAAGGCCTTCGATTGTTGTTTCCTCTGTTGAGCCAATATTGTACACCCGGCCGGCAGCTTGGGGGCAATTCATCAAGGCGATCAGCCCCTGAACAACGTCCTTCACAGAAGCGAAACAGCGTTTCTGGCGTCCCGTTCCGTAGATGAGCAGAGGTTCATTCTTCAAGGCCCGTTCGACGAATCGCGGGATAACCATGCCGTATTGGCCGGTTTGCCTTGGTCCGACTGTATTGAACAGCCTTGCCACGATAACCGGCAGGCCAAATTGCTCGAAGTAAGCCAGAGCGAGGAATTCGTCAATCGCCTTACTGCACGCATAAGACCATCGCGAAAAACGCGTACTGCCCAGTACGGTGTCGTCATCCTCATGAAAGGGAACCGCCTCACTCTTGCCGTATACTTCGCTGGAGGAGGCGATAAGGACCTTCTTGCGAAATTTGTTGGCCACAGCCAGCACTACTTCAGTGCCGTGGATATTTGTTTCAATAGTGTGGACGGGGCGATCAACTATCAACTGAACGCCCACCGCCGCGGCCAGGTGAAAAACGGCATCACATCGCTCGATGAGCAAATGCATAGTTTCGGCATTGCGCACGTTGTCGTAGACGAAGCTGAACCGCGGATTTTCCCTTACGCCCACAAGATTATTGATATTACCCGTGCTGAGATCGTCCACGGCGGTTACTTCGTGATCGAGTTCAAGCAGTTTTTCAACAAGATGTGAACCAATGAATCCGGCGCCGCCGGTAACCAGCATCTTCATCTTAAGTAGTCTCCTTCTTCGACACGACACTGAATCCGGCAGATTGGTGGGTCGACAAAGTTATGGCTGTCAACGAGCACAAGTTTTTTTCTTCCTGGCCGCATCTCCAAGCAAATGGGCAATTTTGTCCATCAACATTTCGGGCGTCAATTCAAGCATACAGCGCGTGACACCACAGCTTTCCAGTCGGTTATCGTACTGGCAAGGTCCGCATTCATAAGGAGTGATCACCGCCACGGCCTTGCCCCACGGCGCATTCTTCACCGGGCAGGTCGGCCCGAAGATCACAATGGACGGCGCCTGTACCGCATAAGCGATATGCATCGGTCCGCAATCGTTTCCTACAACCAGATTCGAACTCCTGAGAACCCATGCAGTTTCCGCAAGCGTCAAACGGCCCCGCAAATCGATTAGACGATCATTCCATGAGCCCACAGGAAGAAACTCATCTTGACCTGTGCCAATCACACACGCGTGGGCCGCGGGATACTCGGCAAGTATGTTGTCCGCCAAGGTCCCATAGAACGGCCATCGCTTATGACGCCACTTGTATTCCGCGTTGGCCCCGGGCACAAGGCATATTCGCATGCCGGTATCCGGCAAACTGCACGCCGGCTTCTTAACGGATACATACAGCGGAGGCACCGGACCTTTGTACCCGACAGGCTTGAGCATATCCATGAAGTAATGGCGCTCCGGCTTCAGGAAATACTTCCGCAGCCAGACATGTGGGTGGTGAACGACGCCGAGGTCACATATCTGCCGCCACGGCAGTATTGCACTCAGAAAAGCGTAGGGAAAGAAACTGTGATCGAACGACTCGCCGCGAACAGCTTCGGCGGAACTCGTAATGCAGTCCGGTACACACCAGCCGTCAAAAAGATCGCCCTTGGGGCCGACTACAGTGATTCTGGCCTGGGGCCACAATGCCCTGAGCCCCTGAACAACAGGTGTGCCTTCGACCGCGTTGCCGATTCCGCCGCAGTTCAGGACGACTAATACGTTGGGGGCATAACCGGCTTGATCGGCCGTACGCCCAAGAGTCTTCTTGTAAAAGAACCGTTTCAGTTTTTCCGAAGCCGCATCCCGCATGGCCCGAACTTCGTCCGCCGTACCCCTCAAGGGTTCGTAAAGCTTGACCTTTTTGAGAAAGTGGCTCGGCTTCATGATTCTTGAGCTCTCACCGGCCGGTTTCACTCACCTGTACCTGAGGCAGCGATTTCCTTATCGAGAAAATGAATTTATCCCTGAAAGGAACAGGCTCGCTGAAACGGCATCCGGCGAATTCGCGAGTGTAGTAACACATAGGCCGGGCAACTTCGTAAAAGGTTCGCCTGGTCCACTTCGAACTGAGCCACGAAGTGACAACAAAAACTCCATCATCCGCCAGGTGCGACCGGATGTTGTGCATCGCAGCCGAGAACTTGTTGTCATCCACGATATGCTGCGTGACATCAATCATTATGATAATTTCAAACCGCCCATCCAAATCTTCACTGGTCACATCACATTTACGAAAACTGAAAGAAGGATACTCCTTGAGCAGGTCTCCAAAACGGTCGCCCATTATGTCTATTCCGAGGTAGTTTGTCGCCCCTGCATCCCTCAAGAGCCCCGCATAAAACCCTGTTCCGCATCCGATATCAAGAATGCTCCGGGTTTCTAAACCCGACAACTCCTGCTTGAGCAACTGCAGAACGACTTGACCCGCTTTTTCATATTGCCTTCTATTCTCTTCGTGCGACAAGGTGCAATTGCCGACCGAACGGAGATCGAATCCGTATTTCTGATGTCTCTCCCGAAAAAAACTCTCTGGATCATAAGTGTCCAGTACAGCCTTCTTCTTAAGAAAACCTGAACAAATTGACTTCAGGGCTGCTTTCAACCGACTAACCGTCATTGGACGTTTTTCACATCCTTATGATTGATACAATTTTTTTGGCAAAAATCTCATTTAGTGGAGAACGTTTCCATCGTATTATCGTTTGATCGGACGTTTTGTTCAAGAAGTTTATCACCTGCCAACAAGCGACTACCAGCAAAAACTGGCCCACAGACTTCTTTTATATGCTGTAAATGTCAAGGGAACGGTATGACGATGTACAAAGAGATCGAAGAAAGGACCAGAGCATAGCAAACCTGCAGTTTCCAAAGCGAGTACAAGGCATTATAATGCAGAAGTGCCCGGCCTGACAAATGAGTAATCGTCTTTGGGGTACCTGAATCGAGTAGATTATGAAGTTGACTTTTGTTTACACTGATCTGGGGTGGGACAATGCCCGCAAGTTTAACCAGGGTGTGGCTCAGTTGTCGTCCTGCGCAAGGCAGGCCGGACACGAGACAAGCTTGATCCACATCTTCGAGGAGATAAGTTGCGAAAAATATCAGGAACTCCTTGACCGCCATAATCCCGACCTGGTCGCTTTTTCTTCAATATCCAATTTGTTCCCAGAGGTGAAGAAACTTGCGTCCTGGACCAGGGGCCATCTTGACGTGCCGATCGTGTACGGCGGCCCTCATCCCACACTGGCACCGCAGGAGTGTATGGAAACAGGGCTTTTTGACATAATCTGTCGCGGTGAAGGGGATCAGGCTCTTGTAGAACTTTGCGACGCATTGGACAAGAAAGAAGACGTAAGCAATATTTCAAATCTCTGGGTGAAGAGCAATGGACAAGTCCACAAAAACCCCATCAGGCCGTTGATCGAGGATCTTGATTTGCTACCTCCGCTCGATTATGAGCTTTTCAGTTACGAGAATCTTGCGGACGCTGTGGCTTTCAAACGTCTGGTGCTGATGGCCAGTCGCGGGTGCCCTTACAACTGCACGTATTGCTGTAATCATACCTTCAGAGAGATGTACCCCAATAAAAGAAAGTACGTCAGATTTCGATCCGTCGACAAGGTCATTGATCAGATAAGCGCAGGGCTCCAAAGGTACCCGTCCCTCGAGCGAGTACGATTTTTCGATGACACTCTTACGATCAACAAATCGTGGTTCAGGGAATTCGCTCATAAGTACAAAGAGAGAATAGGCTTGCCATACAGCGCCAACGACAGAGTGAATCATATGGACGAGGAAATCGTCTCGCTGTTAAAGGAGAGCGGATGCTATTTCCTGGAGTTCGGCATTGAAAGCGGAAACGCAAGAATACGCGAAGAGGTAATGCGAAGAGGGACACCGGAGAAGCTGATAATATACGCTTTCGAGTTGTGCAGAAAGCATGGCTTAAGGACCAGTGCCTTCAACATAATTGGAGTGCCCGGTGAAACGTTCGGCACGATAATGGACACAGTGAGGCTTAATGCCAGGGCACGGCCTGACTGGAGCTACATCCTGTATTTCCACCCGTTCATCGGCACAAAACTCCATGAGGTATGCCGGGATAACGGATATCTCACCGATAAGACGTTCAAGACAATAAGTGAAGGTCCCACACTGAATCTGGACACCATAACCGAAACGGAAACTGTATTTGGATTCACGTTCTTCCGCCCTCTGGTACGGCTTTACAGATTCTTCTATAGATTGCCTTCACCGATCTCCGGGTTTTTCGACAAGACTACTGCAGCCATGCTCTCGTGCCGGTTATTCCCGCAATCAACCTGCGTCAAGCTGATGCCCTGTTTTCAGAAGTGTCATAAATACACTCAAGGCTTCAGAAGAAATGCCGAGGAAAACATCAAGAAGATACCCTGGCTTTATGGACCGCTGCGTTGCATCTATCATTTCCTGTTCGTGCCCAAGCGCAAAAGGACGGAAAGTTGAGACCCCGAATTTCTTAGATCAGCGTGAGGAATATCAATCGAAGTATCCCAAGGCGTTCAGTTTCTCGATAAGCTTGCTCTGCTCACCTTCTTCCGTGGGCCCGCGATGGTCACCCTGCGAGTCAACGCCATGATCTTCCGAAATCTCAGGCTCAGCCGCGATGTCCTTTTCTATTGTAAGCCACGGCACCGTAACCAGGAGAGGGTCACTGCTGCCTTGAGGGTGGGCATAGCAGAGGCGCTCTCCAAGCAATTCGCCATGATCGGAAGTTACAATTATTCTGCCGCGCAGGCTCTCAATGAGAATGGCCGTCTCTTTCAGAACCGCTTCAAGGTTCTGCCGATATGCCTGCCGCAGGCCCTTTCTGCCAACGCTTCTCCATGCCGCCTCCATCGGGTTGATCGTCATCATCTTAAGCAGCTTCCGCAGATACCAGTCCGGGGGGCTCATAAACACATCGTTGCGCGGCACAAACCTGAGCAACTGCCGAACCAATGCCTGTTTGAACATCTCCAATGACGTATTCGCACCCGTTCCGTTGACCCGTTGCAGCCTGTCTACCTCTCCCTGCATAAACCGTCGTATCTCCTCATTTGCAATACTTAGATAGGGGGAATGAGGTTGGAGAAAGTGAATGATGTATCGTTTGCCATGCCCGGCGGTTTCGCGAACGATATTCACAGCGGCCCTTCTCAGGACATCCGGCAGAACAGTTCCCATTTTGCTGTCCCAGTGATCCTCCCAGATTTCGTAGACTTTGTGAAAATGTTCTCCCGCGCAATAGCCGTAGACCTTCTGTGTTGCGCAAATCTGCGGGTTACCACTGATGTATATGATATCATCGTAGTAACCCGGAAAAGACTTGTCCCTCCATTCGTCCGTGCAGGTGCCAGGTGACAGCTTCGTCGTGAGTTCTCCCTGCAGATACTGAGCGTAGACCTGCTCGAAATAATCATACCTGCACGCATCGAGGATTATCAGGTGATCCCAGCGTTCCTTCAATACTTCGAGCCTATCCATTCTTTCTCACAATTCTTAAATAACCGTCTCCCGGCACGACCACTTCTCGCTTAGCAGAATAACTGATTTGACGATCGTCGACGATCTCAAAGTTGCAGAGATCTACCCCGTTCGTATGGATAACAGCTCTTACTTCGGTGTCCACAAGATTGATAATAACAGCGACAAATCTGCTGTCGTGGGCAGGCGCCAGCAGCAGTACATCGTCGGTGTCAACACGGAACTGAACACAAGGATTAGCCACGAGGGGATCAGCCAAAAGGTCGGTCTGAACGGGCAGTTTCATTTTAGTAAAGTACTTCAGATAAGCGGCAAGATGACGCAGATGTTTTTCATCGAAAAGTGCCGAGTACAAGAGCAGCACATCCAGAAACACGACTGCACGGGAACCATACACTGCCTCATATCTGGCCAAACCGCTTCTCAAGATGTGCCGCATGCACTTGCGGATAACACGCCCGAGCCATTCCTCCCGTCTGACACTGTACAGAACAAGGAAATCCTTCACATTCAGCAAATGATAGAAATGCGACAGGTGCGAATGGCACAGGTCCCTCTCCGAAAAGCCAGTCGGCATGATGAACCTGGGATATCGCTTTTTGAAGGCAGGCAGTACGGTTTGCTTGAGACGATCCTCGTACCATTTCAGTATCTTTCGCGCCAGTCCGTTTCGGGTGGCAGTCGTCATCTTGATAAGGACATCCCACGGCCAGTAAACAATGCTGTAGCAGATCGAAAAGGGTTTCGCCTCCAGCATGCGTCTGAGCGAAATCAGCCCGCTGGCAATCGCAGCCTCATATTGCTCATCAGCGGCCAGCTCGTTAAGTCGCTGGAGGGCAATTATAGTCCATATATGTGAGTTCAGCGTCAGGGTATTGGAATCCGATTTGCCAAAGGCATTTGACAGAATAATACTCGAATAGTGATACTTCGCGTTATCCCTGCTCTCTTCAAGGCTGTCGTGCAGAAACCACGTATTACCGTCATCAAGTCTGTCCACACGGCCAAGCAGATAATCAGCAACGCACCTTGCCTTTTGAACGAACATTGCCCTGCCCGTATCCTCATAATAGGACATCAGCACATGAATTCCGGACACCTGATGAACCATGTGCGTTTCCATCAGGTCCGTCCAACTGCCATGTCTCCAGCGTCCATCCTCAGGCAGACTCAACGCCACTGCATATGCGACGAGATCGCGCATTATGGCATATATCCGTTTACCTGTATGTTGCCGGAGATAACTCAGATAGCAATAGATTGCATGAGCCAGATTTTGTGAATTCCACGCTTTCCGCACCGGCAGATGCTGCGTACTGTAGACCTTACCATTAATAAGGTAGTTCCACACGCTCGCAGCGCCCGTGTAACGCAGCCAGTCATCCTTCATGATGGGCATAATCTCCAGCGGGGCACAGTCGGTCAGCTCACGGTAAACAGATTCGCTGCCGTCCTCAAAGAGCAGCACGGCAAATTCGAGCCTGCCTGCTGTTTTGCAGTAAAACTCTGCACTCAGCGGCGCAGACTGTACCGTGTCGAAAGACCCGACGGCGTTGGAAAGCAGTCTGCCCTGCTCGTCATAGGTTCTCAGCGAAGGACCTCCGCACAGCCACAACAACTCGCCCTTGCTTCTGCGAGCAATAAGTGTCCCCTGCATGCGGCAGACGACCTCGGCATCCGGGAAATCAAGCCGAACATTGCGGTCTTCCAAGACGCTGGCGGAGACGTAAAAACATCTTGCGCCCCGGTCTTTGATCCAATCTGTCAGGACCTCCACATTCACTGAGTTATCAATACTGCCGGCCAACCTGTGGCGAGCATAGAAGGAGTCCTCAAAAACAGGTGATTCTGTGCCTCGACATGCGTCATCAAGCACTGCAATCATGTCTACCACGGTTGTGAGCATGAATTACCTAAGCCCTTTCATGATGTCGCGAATGGACGCCAAAGCATCATACTGAGGACTTATTCTTGCCAGCAGCAACATCGCTGTGATATAAATGGCTGCACCCAGACATATGAAGACGACCACATGTATAAGGCCTGTTGCAGGCACAGCGCTCTTGGCCAAGCATACACCGGCCGCCATGATGAATGTCGCCGCAAGCGGATACGCCAGCATTCGCAGAACATCGACTGTCTTTGCGCCCACGAGCCTTTCCAATTCGTAAAAGCCGATTGGCTGCGCCAGAAAACCCGTCCCGGTGACGCTCAATGCTGTCCCGACCATGCCATACCTGACCGTAAGCGGATAAACTACGATGGCAAGCAAAACCAATCTGAATGCCGAGATTCTTGTAACGATATCTGGCCGCCCGACCGCAAAAAACACCGGCCCCCTGTGCATGCACATCAGCGGACCGGTAAGGCAGAGTATTCGCATTGCCCCAACCATCGGAAGCCACTTGGCGCCAAATACGTGTTCGGTTATTTCCGGCGCCAGCGCAATAAGTCCGCCCGCAATTGGAAAAACCAGTCCCGACGAAAGCTGTAACGTCTTGAAATACCCACCTCTTAGTTTCTCGAGATTATCTTGGAGTTTTGAGTAAGCCGGAAGCGCAACTTGTGAAATCTTGTTACCTATCTCCGTCGCGACCACTTGTGCGATACGGTGCGCCTGCTGATAGAAGCCAAGTGTCGTCGCTCCCAACATTCTGCCGAGCAATATATCATCGCCATGAAGGGTTGCGAATTCGAGCATGGAAACGCCGATCATGTGTTTTCCAAAATGCCACAATTGTCGTACTTCAGCCCAACTGAATCTCGGCCGCGGCCGGAACGGGTGCATCACGTAACTGGCAATACAAGTGCACGAAGCCCCAACTATTCGCCCTGCAACAAGTCCCCAGACACTCCGATATGTAATAACCGCCAGGATCGTCGCACCTGTAGCCGCAAGTTCCGACACTACCTGAAGAATGAAGTACTTGCCAAAGGCGAGTTCCTTAGTGAAGTAGATGGTGCCGACATTGCTCAGCCCCCCAAGCAGAATTGTAATTGCCAGGACACGAATCACAAGCGAGGCTGTCTGCCGGTCAATTATGTCACGTTTGATCGCTCCGGCGAATGCCTCGTCAAGCAGTCGTCGATTCATGCGGACAAGATCACGGGTTTCCGGTGCCTGCCGGACGAGGGCGTCCATATACCCAGATATCTCTATGCCCACCAGATTCTCCGGCCTGCTGAGAGCCGGGTCGCGGACAATCCTGTTGAAGTCTTGAGTCAACTGTCGCTGCAGCTGCGGCGCAACTTCGCGCGAATCGTCATAGGCCGCAAGAAGGCGTCTTGTCTCATCCGACACTTCACCTCGGAGATAGACGTCAAGTGCCTCGGTCCCACCTCGCAGCCGAACCGCAACAGCCCTGTAATTAGTAATGTCATTCGCGCCGAAATCTCCGCTGCCGTCAAAAAAACGCGCCGCTGACGGTGCGATGAACCATATCAGAAAAAACAGAAGCACTGATCGCACAAGCCCGGCCGTCCACACGCAATTGAGGTGCCCCCGAGTCGGGTCCTTCCGCTGGACCAGTGCCGTCTGCAGTCCCAGATTGGTTACGGACAAAACCATTCCTATCATGAGTGTGCCGATTCCAAGCAACCCGAGATCGTATGGTGCAAGAATACGCAGCACAACCGTCAGACGGACAACGTTGAGCACCTGCGAAACCACCCGCAATGCAACCAGCCAGAAGCCGCCTTTAACCGATCGGCTGTAAATATCCCCCGTCGAACCAGGCTCCAAATCTGCTTTTGTTGTCTGATTATGGTGCATGAACGTAACAGGCTTCCCGGTCTCACATTCCTCAAAATCTGCTAAGACAGCCGGATCCGACACGCCATCTATGTCGATCAAATTCCGACCGGCAATACTCCCCACATCGCAGAACTAAGGCCGTTACGAGAAACAGATAGAGCATATGGAATGATCTCACTATGAACTCCAGCAGCCACGTGTTTAGATAAGCCTCAGTGCCTTTGCCACGCCATGCAGGAAACCCGGCCTACGCTCAACCAAAGCCGGGTCACCGATAGTTGAAGCACTTGGCCGCTAAGTATCGCCGCAGCTCCGGATCTACGCCATAAACAGTTTAGTATAGTAGACCCATCAGACGGGGTCAACGCTTTTTCCAATTTGGTTGTATTCGACCATTGCATATGATAAACTCCTCACCCGAAACACTGCGAGGACTTTTTTTTGGATTCTGCCATGGCAAAAACACTGACTTACAAACTACTGGAGACTCACCTCGTCGACGGAAAACTCTCCCCTGGAGAGCCTATCGGCATTCGTATCGACCAGACTCTGACCCAGGATGCCACCGGCACTACCGCTTTCCTCCTTTTTGAGTCAATGGGCATCCGACGTGTGCAGACACAGGTCTCGGTCAGCTATATCGACCATAATATGAGTCAATTCGGTCCGGAGAACCACAACGACCACCTTTATCTGCAAACCGTCGCAGCCAAATCAGGTGTTCATCATTCGCGCGCAGGTAACGGCATCTGCCACCAGGTCCATCTTGAGCGATTCGGCAGGCCCGGCGCAACCCTTCTGGGCAGCGACTCGCATACCCCGACTGGCGGCGCACTGGGCATGTTGGCCATTGGCGCCGGCGGTATGGACGTGGCCGTTGCAATGGGCGGAGGCGCCTTTTACCTCACCTGCCCAAAGGTTATCGGAATCAAACTGACCGGTCAGCTCGGCGAGTGGGTCGCAAGCAAAGACGTAATCCTGAAGATCCTCAGCATTCTCACAACCAAAGGCAACGTAGGCTGCGTGGTCGAGTACTTTGGCGAAGGCGTCAAAAGCCTCTCCGTCCCCCAGCGCGCAACGATCACCAATATGGGCGCCGAACTCGGCGTCACCACCAGCATTTTCCCCAGTGACGAGAATACGCGGCGATTCCTGGCCGCCCAGCAGCGGCCCAATGACTACCAGCCTCTCAGCGCAGACGAGTTTGCAGACTATTCCCGAATTATCGAACTCGATCTCTCCGAGTTGGAGCCGCTGGCCGCTGGTCCGTCGTCTCCGGACAACATCAAAACTGTCGCCGACCTCCAGGGTCAGAAAACCAGTCAGGTCGTCGTCGGCAGTTGCACTAACTCAAGTTATACGGACCTTATGACCGTTGCCGCGGTACTCAAGGGCAGGCGCATCGATCCGATGATAGAGTTTGCCGTCGCCCCCGGCAGCCGACAGGTACTCGGGATGCTGGCTCGCAACGGCGCCCTCGCCGACATGATCGCCGCCGGCGCCCGTATCCTTGAAAGCGGCTGCGGACCATGCATCGGTCAGGGATTCTCGCCTGCCGACGGCGTCGTAACACTGCGTACCTTCAATCGCAACTTCGCCGGCAGGACCGGTACCCCCGATGACAATGCTTATCTGGTCAGCCCCGAGACCGCCGTTGCCTCCGCCATAATGGGTGAAATAACCGACCCCCGTTCGCTTCGCGACCTGCTGGGCCTGAAGCACCCAGAACCCAGCCTCCCCGCTGCTTTTTTCATCGACGACAGCATGATTGAAGAGCCGCCCGACGCCTCCGAAGCATCCAAACTGGCGGTCCTCCGCGGTCCCACAATCGTTGTACCCGAGGCTCCGAATCCTCTGCCGGACGCCCTCGATGGCAAGGTCCTCCTTAAGTGCCAGGACAAAGTCACCACCGACCACATCATGCCCGCCGGTGTTTTTCTCAAGCACCGCTCCAACGTTCCTGAATACGCAAAGGTCGTCTTCAACGCTTTCAACGAGCCGGGACGCCCGACCTTCGCACAGAGGTCGCTTGAGCTCAAATCCAAAGGAATCGCCGCCTTTGTCGTAGCTGGCCTCAGTTACGGTCAGGGCTCCAGCCGTGAGCACGCCGCACTGTGCCCCATGTATCTCGGTGTCCGTGCCGTCATAGCAAAGAGCATCGAACGAATCCACAAGGCGAACCTTATCAACTTCGCCATCGTCCCACTGGAGTTTGCAGACGCCTGCGATTACGACCGCATTCAAGCTGACGACCAGCTCCGCATCGAAGGCCTAATCGATGCGATTACCTCACGCGATCGCATCACGGTTGCCGACGCGACCGCGGGATTCGAATTCCAGTGCAAACTCGACCTGTCCCCGCGCGACCGTGACATCCTTCTTGCCGCGGGTCTGCTCAACTACACCCGCAAGAAGGCATTGCACGGATGAGCAGAGAACGGGTGGTCTGCGTTTTTGGCACAGGTCACGCCTCACAAGGTGACGACATCTTCGACACTGCGATGGAACTGGGCTTTCAGTTGGCCTCCGCGGGTTACACCGTCGCCAACGGCGGTTACGGAGGCACAATGCTCGCATCCGCAAAGGGCGCCCGCAATGCCGGCGGCCAGGTCATCGGCGTAACATGCGCCGCCTTCGGCCGCGCAGGACCAAATGAGTACGTCTCCCACGAAATCCAGACCCAATCCCTCGAAGAACGCCTCAGAACCCTTATCCAACTTGGCGATGGGTACTGTGTCCTGCCGGGAGGCACGGGCACCCTACTCGAACTCGCCGATATCTGGGAACGCAGGAACAAACGATTTGCCTCTCCTGCCAAGCCGATTATAATAGTCGGCGAATTCTGGAACGATCTGATTGACCTGATGCGAAAAGTGGACCCGCAGAGCATCCGGCACGTGACAGTCGCGGCCACGCCCCGGGAGGCGGTCGGTGTGCTTGTCACCGCGTTGAATGAAAACTGTTAGCGAAGGCAGAATCATGATGAGAACATCGATAATGATAGTGGTCGCCTGTACCGGACTCGGCGTTTGCGCAGCAGAATCATTCGCTGCATCGACCGCCAAATCCGCCTCACCCCTCCGTGATGCCACGCTTTACAGTGGAATCACCGGCACGTTGACCACCGATGCCGAAGGGAAGATATGGTATTTCACCGCGAGCGCCGACGTCAGCGACGGGCTGACTACCGTCCCCTCGGGCACACCCGTTGAAATGCTGCCCTGCAGCACGCTCGAAAAAATCATCGCGGCTGCTGGCGAGCAGAGGACCATCGAAGGTAAGCTGTGGGCAAGAGTAACCCGGTATTCGAACCGAAACATATTGATCGACAAGCTGCCCAGTCATAAGTTTATTAATCGGAAGGCCCCAAACAAACACCGACTGGATTCGCAGTTCCTCGCTGAAAATCTTATTAATAAAAACTTTTTATTCGCAATTTATTTCATACCAATGACTTCCGAAAAGCCCGCCGGCGCAACTGCTCCCGGAATCGCCCAACCGAAGAATAATGAGAGCATTCTGCCTGACGAAATACTCGAGCAGATGAACAGAAGGCGCGTCGCAGATCTGAAGAAGATGAAGGAAATGCTCCAGACTGAAGGCGACGTGGTTCTCGCTGACCGAATAGGATTTGTGAACATCGACGACAGCGGCAAGACGTTCACCGTGGACAGCCTCGGCAGGAACGTCGACGATATGGAATTTACGTTATTGCCATGCGAGGTGCTCGAATATACTGAACAGAGTCTGGTCGATATGCCCGCTATCCGGCAGCGTTTCCGAGTCTCCGGCATAGTAACCACATTTCGCGGCCGACAGTACATGCTGCTGCAGCGCGCGGTGCGGACCTACTCGCACGGAAATTTCGCTCGTTAGCTGCTGCAGGGTGGAAAACGACAGTCAAACCGGAATCACCGATTTAATGAACAAGCTTGACGACATGCTGATAATCGCTTCGCAGCCGGCAGCCGCAGAGCAACTGCAGCACCTCATTGATGGCCATTCAATGAGCGGTTTTCTCCGCAGCCGCACCGCTGTCGCTCAGCAAGTCCGCTACATTGTTGACGAAATAGCCCGCCGGGGCGACGAAGCCCTGATCCAATGCACGGAACGCTTCGACGGCGTCAAGCTGAACGCCGGTCAGCTTCGCATCAGCTCAGACGACCTCGTTCAGGCCCATCACGGTATCGATGACATATTGATGGTGTCGCTGCGCCGCTCAATCGAAAATGTCAGCGCTTATCAGTCCGCGATCTTCACGGGCCGCGGCAATGTGCCTCAGGGCATTCGATATACTCCGCTTCGGAGGGTCGGCCTGTGCATCCCGGGCGCTAGTGCGCCTCTGCCCAGTACGGTCATAATGACCGCAGTCCCTGCAATTGTAGCTGGTGTTAAGGAGATCGTCGTAGTCTCGCCACCGCGCCACAACGGTACAATACATCCCGTAATCCTCGGCGTTTGTCACGAATTAGGCATCCAGGAAGTCTACAGGATCGGAGGCGCCCAGGCGGTCGCCGCCCTTGCATGGGGCACCCGGACCATACCCAAAGTGGACAAGATTGTCGGCCCCGGCAATGATTATGTCCAGCTCGCTAAGAAGGAGGTCTTCGGACTCGTCGATATGGATTCGTTCGCCGGCCCAAGCGACGTACTCATCATCGCAGATGAGTCCGCCAATCCAGCGTGGGTGGCCGCTGACGTCCTCAGCCAGGCCGAACACAATCCGGGCGCGGGCATACTGGTTACAGATTCGCTTGACCTTGCTCGCGCCGTTCTCAAGGAGCTTGCAATTCAAGTCGAAATGCTCGATCGCGCCGAAGGAACGCTCGAGTGCCTCAGGCAATTCAGTGCCGTCGTAGTGTTCGAGAACATCAGACAGGCGATTGACTTCGCAAACGATTTTGCCCCCGAGCACCTGCAGATTCAGTGCGGCGCACGCAGCCGTGATCTCGTAGACAGAATACAAAACGCCGGGGCGATCTTTGTTGGAGCGTACACACCGGTCGCGGTAGGCGACTACTGGGCCGGCCCGAGTCACACACTGCCGACGCGCCAGACCACAAAGCACTTTAGCGCCCTGACCAGCAACGACTTCGTAAAGTCCTCCAGCATCATCGAATACGACAGGAGCCAACTCCTCCAAAGCGCCGATGACATCATTCGCCTGGCCATGACTGAAGGTCTCGACGCCCACGCCAAGAGCGTCGACGTCCGCCGCAAGAGCTGAACACCCCATCAGAACCAGTCAAGCGCCGCTTCGTTCCTGTAGTAAAACCTGCCCAGCACATGCGACGCCACAATCAACAAGTAAACGTAAGCAGTTCTAAACAGCAGGAACGTGACTGCATTATCGTTCCTGTAGAAGTGAATGATAAACGCAGCAATGATTGCAATTGGCAGGTAGAATACGGGCACCACCAGACAATACCTCACAAATGTCCGCAGAATGGAAAAGATGATTCGAAATGGATTAAGGCCCCAGAAACCATCCTGCATGATAACTGACAGAAGCGCCATCGGCATGAAAAACCCCCCGCCAGCCATTATCAGCCAGAAACGTGTGTCAATGCTCCTGCTGACCAGGTAATACACGATCGAAGGAAGCAGAAACAAAGCAACAGTGCCGACAATGAGAAGCATCTGCTCAAACGTCTCGCCGATACTGTCGTCAAAACCGGGGGCGATATTGTCGGGGGCACGAAAATGCCCTTCGGCGCTCTCACGAACACAGAATCCCAGGTACCAGAACATGTAAAACCTGATCACCCAGACGACCAGAAACAGAAGAAAGCCCAGCGGCCGCATGATCACCCCAAGTCCAAGGGATTGAAGCCCCATGAGAAAAAGTGTAAGCACAAAAGGAACGATCACGAACAGCCCCAGCATCGTCAGACCCGCGGCGCTGATCGGGTAAAGAAAAATGTCGATCAGCCACGGCAACCGCTCCTTTGCCGCGGCGGTTGACGATTCACGGCGGTATACAGATTCTGACATTGCATGCCACTTCAATTAATTATCCTTCCCTAAGAAGGACGCGAGCACACAACTTCCGTTACAAATAAAACTTCCTTGGAGCACTTGCCTGTCAGGACAAAGCCGCCTTTATCAGTTCCCTTGCCTTGGCAAGAGCTTCGTCGAGCCTTGAAGCATCCTTCCCGCCGGCCTGCGCCATCTGAGGCCGTCCCCCACCGCCTCCGCCCACTATCGGGGCGATCTCTTTCACGATATCGCCCGCCTTGAGCCCCTTGGCCACTGCATCGTCTGTAACCGCGGCCAGCAGCATCACCTTATCCGCCGCCTCAGCCATACCCAGAACGATCACCGCCGACTTCGCCTTCTTTTTCAGGCTGTCTATCGCTTGCCTGGCCTGCTCCACCGGACACGGTGAAACCGCGCCCACAACAACCGCAGTGTTGCCCAGCAGCTCGGCATTCTCAAACAGCCGCGCCGACTCGCCCATCACGTCCGTACCCCCCTTCTGTGCAGCCGTCCTGAGCTCCTTTGCGAGCCTCTTGTTGTCCTCCAGCAGCTTGGCAACCCTGTCGACAATCTGCTCCGGCGGCGCCTTGAGCAAACCTGTAAGTCCGTCGACGACCCTGTTACGCTCAAGCAGATATTCACAAAGTGCCGACCCCGTCAATGCCGTAATCCTCCGCACACCCGCCGATATGCTCTCCTCCTTTACGATGGCAAAGCCGCCTATCTCACCGGTGCTGTCCACGTGCGTACCGCCGCAGAACTCCCGGCTGAACGCCTGCATGATCTTGTCCGGCTTCTCGGCGCCGACCGCCACAACCCGGACCTCGCTGCCGTACTTCTCGGTGAACAAAGCCATTGCCCCGACCTTTCTCGCCTCTTCGATCGGCATCACCGTGCAGGCAATCGGCACGTCCTGGGCAATCTTCTCGCGAACGAGCCGCTCGACCTCCTGCAACTGCTCGGCAGTCAGCGCCTTCGGGCACGTGAAGTCGAACCGCAGGTAATCCGCACAGACCAGCGAACCCTGCTGCTTGATTGAATCACCCAGAACCTCCTGCAAGGCCCATTGCAGGATGTGCGTCGCCGTATGGTTCTTTCTCGTGGATTCCCTGCGCTTGTCCACTTTGGCGGCCACATCCTGCCCGACTGCAATAGCCCCAAAAGCGACCTTGCCCCTGTGCACGACACAGTCGGCAATCCTTTCCGTACCCTCCACGACAAACTCCCCGCCGCCGCTCTTTATAATGCCGCAGTCCCCCACCTGTCCGCCCGCCTCGGCGTAAAAGCAGGTTCTGTCAAGCACCAGACCGGCCTCCCCGCGAGCTTCGTCTACGGAGCCTTCTGTATTGAAGCCCTGCTCGTCAATCCACCCGACCACCTTGGCCGAACAAGCATCGCCCTCATATTTCGCCGAATCATCGGTCGCCGGCAGCGCCACACCGCTCAGGCTCGCCGCCATGGATACGCCCTTTTGAGCCGCCCGCGCCCGCGCACGCTGTTCGTCCATGAGCGACTCGAAGGTGTCGGTATCGACCTTCAGGCCGCGCTCCCGTGCCATCAACTGAGTCAGATCCACCGGAAAACCGTAGGTATCGTAAAGCGCAAACGCATCCTCACCGCTAACGGTCCTGTCAGCGGATTCTTCCGCTCTCTCGGCCGCCTTCGCAAATATATCCAGACCACGGTCGAGCGTCCGCCCGAAACTCGCCTCTTCCGACTCTATTACACCGGCAACGAATTCGGCTCTGTCCCGCACCTCCGGATACGCGTCGCCCATCGTCTCCGCCAATACGCCGACCAGTTTGTACATGAACGGTTCGTGTGCATCCAGCACGCGTCCGAAACGCGCCGCCCGCCTGAGTATCCGCCGCATCACGTAACCTCGCCCTTCGTTCGAAGGCGTAACGCCGTCGGAAATCGAGAACGTCAGGCTGCGGATATGATCAGCGATCACGCGAAACGCACTGTCGCCCTTGCTGTCAAGTCTGGATGTATATTGATGCCCCGTCATCTCCGATATTTTCTCGATTATCGGCATGAAAAGGTCGGTGTCATAATTGCTCTTTTTGTTCTGGAGCACCGCACTGATCCGTTCGAGCCCGGCGCCCGTATCGATGTAGCGAGCTCCGAGTTTTTCCAAAGTCCCATCAGGCTGCCGATTGAACTGTATGAACACAAGGTTCCACAATTCGATGAACCGCGCACAGCCGCTGTTAACCGCGCACTTGTGCCCCTTGACGTGCTGCATGTCGCACCTGTCCGCACCCAGGTCGATGTGTATCTCGCTGCACGGACCGCAAGGCCCAGTCGCGCCCATCTCCCAGAAATTGTCCTTCCTGCCGAAATAAAGCACCCGCTCCCTCGCTATGCCGGTAATCTTAACCCACAACTCCGCAGCCTCATGGTCCGGCTGGCTGCCTTCAGCCTCGTTGCCCTCGAACACTGTCGCCCATAGTTGCTGCCGATCTATGCCGTAGACCTTCGTAAGAAGTTCCCACGCCCATTCAATAGCCTCAGCCTTGAAGTAGTCGTTAAAAGACCAGTTGCCCAACATCTCAAAAAAAGTATGATGATATGTATCCAGTCCAACCTCTTCCAGATCATTGTGCTTGCCGCTTACTCGAATGCATTTCTGGCTGTTGGCAGCCCGGGGCCAAGCCGGCTTGCGAAGTCCCAAAAAGATGTCTTTATACTGGTTCATCCCCGCGTTTGTGAAAAGCAGCGTCTCGTCGCCCGCGGGAACCACCCTGGCGCTGGGCACGAATGTGTGTCCGCGCTGTTTAAAAAACTCGACAAACGCACTTCTGATTTCACTCGATTTAAACACTCTTAATCCTCATGGGAAACAAGCCGCGGCATGGACTTTAAACGCCGTGGCAAAGTTCATATGCAGCAAGGGCTCGTTACAGTACAGCCCGCATTTCCATCACAGGTATTTCGTCCGGACCCGCCGGCCGCTTAATCCGCGGGCGACCCTAACCATCGACGAAAACACAACTTATACTGACTCCGCGGCAGATTGTCATGAAAATTCCCGCAGTTCTCCGCCAAACCTTTTAGATCGCATGATTGCCGCCGGCCGTTTCAGACATGATACAGCCTGCCTGCGACCGCGATCTCGCTAACGCGATCGTCCATCGCCCTCTGGTCGGCGGCAAAACTCGCCAGTCCCGCAAGATTCATCAAGCTATCCAGACCGATCTCCCGCAAGGCGAGCCGCTCTTCCCAATTGAACAGTCTGGGGATCTTGCCCTGCAATTCGACCAGCGAACGTTCCTCGTCGCTCCATCGCACCAATACATCGCCGCAGCCGTGCAGATCAAAGAAGTCCACCAGGTCATCTGCCGAGAAGCCGTCAAGATTCTCGTTTTCCAGCGCGTCAACACACGCAACCAATTCCGGCTCAACGTCCCATAACGTTTCGAGCCGAAATTTGCGGGCGTCGAGATCTTTCCTGACGCCGGCAGTGTACTCACCGCCCGTCTGATCGCCTATATCGTCCGCCGGCTCATTACCCGCCGCGACTTCCTGAGCGGCTGTTGGCGGCATGGTCATAACGTCCAGCCCGGCAAGGTCCACTATTTGCTTTCCATTCCGCAAGCTTGCCCCGATCTGCCGTGTCCCTGCCCCATAGCGCTTGCGAATCTCGCGAACGACCCTCTGCGAAGCCAAAGCAGCCTTCTCTCCCACATAGACGCCGCTGCCCAGATCGTTACTTGATACGAAGTTGTTGAGCCGACCCAGAAAGACGTTCACAAACGCCGGCCGGGCAATCCTCACAACCACGTAGTTTTGCCTCGCCGAAAACCCCAACGTATGGTTGATCGGAATGCCCTCACGTGAAAGCTGCCGTGTCGCAAGCACCCCTGCGGGCGTAAAGGGCACCTTCACAATGAAACGTTCGGGGCAGAGGTTGTAATAACGCCTCGCATACTCCACTGCTCCCCTAACGTCCTCAGCCAGTTCGGTATGTTCCTCCACCGAAACATAAGCCTCGAAACGCTCTACAAGCCGCATGGCGTGCCAGGCGTTCAGCATGAACGCAAACTCAAGCCGCCAGTCTCTTTCAGTGAGGTTGTACGGCCCCAGCAGAGCCGCCATCGCAGGTATCTCCGCATCATAACGCCCCGACTGAATCTCCCTGTTCAGCAGGCTGTTGTTCGTCGTTAGAGCCGAAAACTCCTGTACCCATAACGCCTCGGCATCTTCGATGCTGCCCGTATCCAGCCACAACTCGGTACCGGTCCCCCGAAAACGTTTCCATATTTCACTGGTCGGAAAAGCCAGCTTTGCCTCCTGATATCTGGGAGAGAAACCGGCCCTAAGAAATATGTCGACTTCCCGGCTCATATTATCCTGTGATGTCATGCCATATCCTTTCCCGGTTCGTTCCCCCCGGTGCGCAAACTACAGCCCCTCTTGCCCGCCTGTAATGGATTAGGTCGACCTCAAATGATCCCGCAATCGACAAAATCTCTGCTCAAACGATTTACCTGCCAGGCCGGCGCGCGAACACGCAGAAAGGGACTGATATGCCGCAGTGCTGATTTCCTTAACCGCTGCCCCACAGATTGGTTTTATATTACTATGCAGGCCCGCTGACCTCCTTGACCACCATTCACGACCATCTCCAAATCCCCCAAATTACCTTGACAAATCAAACGCCTTTTTGCTATAATAAACCCGGCATCAGGATTGGATACGCACCGGGGGGTATTCGCCGTTTGACCCGGAAATTGCTGGTAATTTTTCAGTTGGCGCGATATAATGCGACTATGACATGCTGGAAGTCGGGTGATGAACGAAAACCTTCCTCAAGCAGTCGAAAACGGGCCAAACACGAAGAAAAAGTGTAACGGCAGGCCCGTTGCGGGGCTCTTTAATATCAAGCTGGTCGTGTTCCACAACAGCACGAACAGGTTTCTCACAAGAAACTAACAGACGATGTGTGATGGCAAGGCCGCAAAGTGTCCAGCAACGGATTCCAAGCGGCCTTGTATGGTCTCAGGATATGGCAGGCGATGAACTGAAAAAACTGGTGGAAGGACAGCCAATATTGTCCGCCCAGCCACAACCTCCTGCGGCTGCTTCGGCCGCTCAAGGGAATGTACAGCCCCTCCGGCCCGCCAACGCCAAGGCCCCCATCGCCAACCCCAAAGACACAATGCTCGCCTGCCGGTATGAACTCAAGTACCGCATCAGCGAGTCCAGGGCCCGTGCAATTGCCCAATACGTCCGAGCCTTCATAGAACCGGACCGCTATGCCAAGTTGCGGCCAAGGGGTGAGTACCCAATCGTGAGCCTTTATCTCGATTCCGACGGTTTCCAGCTCGCAAGGGAAACTTGGGAAGGCAAGAAGAATCGATTCAAACTGAGAATCCGGGGATATAGCGACAACCCGGAATCCCCATGCTTTTTCGAGGTCAAACGCCGGGTATCGAACGTCATCTTGAAGAGCCGCGCGCGCGTGCAGCACGAGGATGTGTCAACTATCCTTAAGACGGGGCAAATTCCTACAGGATACAAGACTGACGAAAACGCACTCCGGCAGTTCCTGCTGTACGTCAATTACGTCAACGCAAAGCCATTGGTGCTGGTTCGCTATATGCGGGAAGCCTATGAGGGAGACTCGGACAATCGAGTAAGGGTCACGTTCGACCGACAGTTGTCGTATAAGATTACACGCGAGCCGCTGATCCGGCTCAACGGAACCGGCTGGCAGGACGCCCGACTCAGTTTCGTCATCCTCGAAATCAAGTTCACCGCCCATTACCCGGCATGGCTGAGCCGGATGGTAAAGACATTTGATCTTAAACAAGGGGCTATGTCAAAGTACGGCTCCTCGATACAGTTATCTTGTGCTGCGGGGTTTTGTGCACCCCAGGCGTATCGTTTCGGTGCACCTCAATTAGCAGGATACATCCATGGATAGAATCTGGGAATTTCTGGACGGCAATACATCCGGCGGCCTGTACACGCCTGATATGGTATTGCTGTCGCTTCTGCTGGCGTTTGTGCTCGGCCAGGCCCTGGCATGGGTATATTATTTCACCCACAGCGGGCTCTCATACTCCAAGTCATTTGTCCAGTCGCTGATCCTCATCACTGTTGTCATCGCTATGGTCATGTCCACGATCGCCGGAAGCTTCGTTACCGCCGTCGGACTCATGGGTGCTCTGTCGATCATACGTTTCAGAAACATGATCAAGGATACGCGCGACATTGCATTCATTTTCTGCGCACTGGTCATCGGCATGGCTACCGGCTCGCAGCGATACACCATCGCAATAATCGGAACCGTCGTGCTGAGCCTCGTCATAATATACCTCTACCTCACTGACTTCGGCAAACACAAGCCCCACAATGGTTTTCTCAGGTTCAGCCTCACCGGCCACATCGGCCCCAGGCACCCGATTCCACAGGTGCTGCGCCGGTTTTGCCGTACCTTTACGCTGATCTCTGCACAGGACGGCGACTTCGGAAATCCCGACGTCGAGTACTCTTATCAAGTCATGATCCGAAATGCCGATCGCAACGAACAAATGCTCTCGGAGCTGCAGAATATCCAGGGAGTCAAGAACATCAGCCTGACCATGCAGGAGCAGTTGTTGGAGGTGTAGCTACAGCATGAAAAGATTAAATACTCGGACTCTTCGACAAGGCACTCTAAGCCTTCACCTGATCACGATTCTCGTCTGGATCGTGGCCGTCGCGGCCGTAGGCGCCTTGTTTCTTCAACGCGCCCAGCGGTGCGAAGTCGTCGGCCTGGCAATGGGAGATGTCTACAATGTCGCCGCCACCAGTCATGGCCGCGTCAAAAGCCTGCCTGTTAAGCTCTTTGAGCGAGTACAGGCCGGTGAAACGCTGGTCATTATTAATACTGTGCTCGATAACGACACCTTACAAAGTCAGCTCGAAGCCGAGAAAGCCACCATCGAACTGGAGATCGCCCGCCTCAGGGCCGAACTCGCTGCAGCCGAAGAAGAACTCCGCATACAGGTCGCAGAGCATGAAACAGACTACACCGAAGCACTCAGGCGAATGTCTGTCGACGTCGAGAGGGCAAGGCTTGCGGCCCTCGAAATCGAGGCAATTCTCGAACCAGATCGCATCCTCCTGAAAGATCTTGAGCTGGAAGTAAGAATCGTCAGAGACCTGATCGATAAAAACGCCGTTGAACCATACGAATTGCAGAAGGCTGAGGCCCAGTACAACTTCCTGGCAAAAAAAATCTCCGAAAACGAACGGCTTTTGGCCCAGGCCAGAAAGAACGCCCAAGAAGCTTCCGCCCGTTTGGCAAAGATGGAAGCCAGAGAGGCTGTCTCGCCTTCGCTTGGCCTGACGCTTAACCCTATTCGTACGGCCATCAATGTACAGTACAAGAGAATCGACGAACTGCTTCTTGAGCAGATGACCCAGCGAGTCGCACTGCCACTCATGGCCCCATTTGATGGTATCGTCAGTCAGATAATAAGGCGAAGCGGCGACCCTGTCCTGCTCGGCGAACCCATACTCTCAATTGCAAGGCCGACCGCCGATACCGTAATGGCCTGGGTCAAAGAAGAGAGCATGGAATATATCCGTGAAGGCAGGCCGGTCAAGATTGTGCGGCGAGGCCACAGGGGGCAGGTCGCGATGAGCGAGATTAACCGTGTCGGCCCGGCGTTTCTGCCCGTGCCGGCTGAGTTGTGGCTCGACCCCCAGGTGCCCGAATACGGACTGCCCTTTGAGGTCGCCGTTCCACCGGGAATGAAGATCAAACCCAATGAGAAGGTAGGCATCAAACTTATGTAACGTCCGGCGATCAACGGACCGCCGAAGTCGGCTCGAAAAAGTACGGGGGCGGGTGACGCATAAATGATTCGTAACTTTCACATCAGCATGGTCCTTTGCCTGAGTATCTGCGGCATGGTCGTGTTATGCACGCTGGCAGGCTGCGCCCTCGAGCCTGAGAAGGTCAAGACCCAGGCCGACGAAGAAGTCTACAGCATGATCGACAAAAAGTGGGACTCAGCTTTCGGCGTCAAGTCGAATTACAGGATCAGCGATACGGAACCTTCCCCTGACGATATCAAAATGGACAAAACCGTCCCGGCATCCGGAATCCTGACTGTCGCTGATGCCGTCGCCTTGGCCACCGCCCACAACCGCAACTACCATACCGAAAAGGAAGCTATATACCTCATGGCGCTCGATCTGCGTCTTATACGGCACCTCTACGTTCCCAATTTATTTGCGCTGGGCAGCATCGGCGCCACGTGGGACGGCGATGGAGAAACCGTCGAAGGCCAGGCGAACATCGGCTTCCAGCAGCTGCTTGCCACCGGCGGCATGATCAGCACCCAGGTGGCGCTCGGCTGGGTCGACATCCTCAGCGGTGATTTCCGCAGCGGACTGACGTCCGTTCTGACAGCCGCCATACAGGTTCCGCTCCTGAGAGGCAGCGGTCGTGCCGTCGCCCTCGAGGAACTCACACAGGCTGAGCGGAACCTGCTGTATCAGATACGCACGTTCAACCGCTTCAGAAAGACTTTCGTAGTAGACGTCATCAGCCAGTACTACAGCCTGCTGGAGTTGCATAACGTAATGGTCAACGCCGAGGCCAATTACCGAATGCTTAGCACACTCTACGAGCGTATGGCGACTCTGAACGAGGCGGGAAAGGTCCCTCTGCATGGTTTGCAGCAGGCCCATCAGGACAGACTTGATGCCCTTGATCAATATGTCCTGGCTAAGAGCGAATATGAAGAGATGCTGGACTTGTTCAAGATAACGCTCGGCCTTCCTGCCGCAACTTCAATAAAACTGGACCAGAATGAACTGACGGCGCTCGTCGCCAAGGGCGTGCCGAAGCTCGACTTCAGCGAAGAAGATGCCATAGACACGGCACTGCAGACCCGACTGGACCTTGCCAACGTTTCTGACATGGTATTGGACGCCGAACGCAAAGTCGTGGTAGCCGCCGACGGCCTGAGAACCCAATTAGATCTGGTCGGTGTAGCCTCCCCCGTAATATCAAGGCGGCGAGGTTTCGGCGCCGTCGCCGGACAAGTGCGGGCCGCTGAAGACACTTACGCTCTCAGCGCACACCTTGACCTGCCGCTGGACCGCATGGCAGAAAAAGTGGCCTATCGCAAGGCACTGATCACTCTCATCCAGCAGCGCCGAACCCACGAGGAGGCCACCGATCAGGTAGTCATTGGAGTTCGTCAGGCATATCGAAAACTCAAGGAAGCACGCGAGCGATACCTCGTACAGGAGCATGCTATGAGCCTCGCCCAGCAGCGGGTCGACAACACTTTCCTGCTGCTCCAGTACAGCAGCCCCGGAAACCGTCGTGCCACGGTGCGCGATGTCCTCGATGCCCAGAAAGACCTGCTCAGAGCCCAGAATGACGCCACTGACGCCCTGGTCGATTACAACATCGCCCTTCTGGAATTCCACCGCGACGCAGGCGTCCTGCAAATCAAGCCCGACGGCATGTGGCAAACCGCCGCCGCCGATTAAGCAGCCGCGTCATACGTTTTCGATCCCGCAAAGCGTTTCAATTTTCTGCAGCGCCGAAACCGCAAAGATCAGCGGATACAGCCGCTCGAAATACCACAGCCTCGCGAAGTACAAACCGATTGGCGCAGCCGCAATCTCACTCGCACCAGTCAGCCGCTCCATCAGCCACGTCCCAGCCCCGCCGACTGCCTCCTCCATCCGCGCAAGCGGCAAATCAGTCATAGCGGCAAACGCCCCCTCATGCCGCGCACGCAGCAGCAGCGCCGCTATCGCATCCGCCACAACCGCCGTCTCCTCAATGGAAGGCTCCACACCCGCATCGCCGCCCCAGCCGCCCTCACTTCCACACGCATCCAAAAGCCATCCCACCGCCTTACTGACAGGCGTCGCCGCCGGCCTAAGCAGCTCTGCCGAAACCCGATTGAGCCCCGAAAGCACCCTGGCCGTACAGTACACCGGATTCTCCTTGCCCTTTGCCTTCTCATTGCCGAACCACAATGCCAGCCACGTGCCGTCCTGCGACTGATTCTTTATGAGAAACCTGATCGCCCGTCGCATGGCAGCTTCGGTCCGCTTCTTTGCAGGATTGGGAAGTTCGTCCGCCCAAACGCTCCACGCTGCAAGCGCATGCGCCGTCAGGTCGGCCGCACTGCGATCAAAAGGCAGCCTGCCCCACCCACGGCAAAAAGTCGGCATGCCTCCGTCGCGGTTCTGCAGGTCCAGCAGCCACTTGACACCCGCAAACGCCTCGCCCGCAACTTCATCGGCGGGCCCCGCCAAGTGATGAATCGCCAGCAGCGTCCCAGCCGTATCGTCGGCATCCGGAACCGCACCCGGCAGGTCCGTCCATGACCACCCGCCCGGCGCCGCCTGAGTGTAAGGGTGCGTCGACCGATTCTGCTGCCCCAGCAACCAGATCAGCACCCGCGACCGTGTCTTATAGGAAAGCAGCGCATGATAATCCCGCCCTTGTGCAAGCGCCTTGATCGACAGGGTCGTCAGCCACGTCGCAAGGTCCGTATCGATAGGCCAGCTGCCGTCCCCCCGAACGCTGTCAACCAGAAAACCCACACCCTTGCTCACAACCGAATCGCCCCCGTACCCCGCCGCGACAAGACTCATCACAACGAAACTCGTCAGCGGCGTCGCTTCGAGAAACCCTCCGTTGCCCGGCTGAATCGCCGCCATTATCCGCAGCGTCCGCCGGCACGCACATCCGCGAAGCCGGCGCACGAGCCTGTTACGAGGTGGCCGATTACGAAACCGCGCCTGTCCCATCGCGATCAGCGCCGGCAAAGCGTAACTGACCACGCTGAGATTCAGCCGCTTGAACAGACCCCGCGGCAGTGCCGCCAATTCGAACGGTAGCGGCGCGACAAACCGCCACCCGTCCTCGCCCAATCGCCCCGCCATAGCACACATCGTCAGGATTGGCACCGAAAACGTCCGGTCCTTGCCGTAGCTGCCGTAGACGGCTTCCGCCAGCGCATCCGGCTCAAGCCCTCCGGCATATTCATCAAGCCACCGTTCGGCCCGCAGGACCGCCTCCTTGTGCGAGGACTTGCTCCCGCCCGCCGTGAATGCCGCCCAGCACAGCATGGTCGTGCTTATATTGCTTTCGCTTGCAACCGTGTCGCCCCAGCCCCCGTCACCGTTCTGATGATCCGCCAGCCAGTCGAGCCCGCTTTCGATCAGCGCCCGATGCCCCTGCGCATCGACGCGCCACAAGGCAAACGCCGCCGTCGCTGTCGACAGCGCGCTGCTGGAAAGCTCACCCCTCCAGTATCCATGCTCCGCTCGCATGGCCAACAGTCGCTGCTTAAGTGCCGCCGAGACCTTGCGCAGACGTGTGCTGTCAATATCCATCATTCCCCGATCAGGTGTCCCAGCGCCAGAAGCGCATAGTAAGTGTATTCGCAGTCAAGCGTATCGTCCAGCCAGTTGCCCGCAAATGCCCCATCGGTACTCCACAGGCTGTCGATGAACTCCAGCGTCGGCTGCCTGACGCTGTCCAGTGCGGTCCCGGCCAGCGCGAGCGCATGAACCGCCGTCGCCGTCGACAGCATGTCGGGAATGGGTGCCGTCGGCGTCGCCAGAAATCCGCCCGTCGCGCGGCCCCTCGACAGAAGCCACCGCGACGACGCCTCCGATACGCTCTCTCCAAGGTAATGCAGCGCCGCCACCGCCGCCGCGGTCGCCGGCGTGGAACCCGTCTCGATCGTTGCGTCATTCGCATATCCGCCGTCATCACGCGCCAGCGAACAAATGCATGCCGCAAGTCCCGCTCTGTCCGGCAGTGTCAGTTCCAGATCCTGGTACGCGCCAAGAGCAAGAAAGCATCCATATGCCGTACCGCGTGCGCCGCACGGCGTGCTGCCGTAGCCGCCGTCGGCGCACCGATACAACTCAAGCGATCTCGCAATCGCCTCATTGAATGCAGGCTGCGGCTCCCCCGCTTCCGCCAGATTCGCACGGCACCTCGCCAGACACGCCAGATGCACAAGGTCCAGCGACCTGCCGTCGGCAAACTGATCCGTGTAATCCGACACTAAAGCAGTGTTCATTTTGCCGCCCAGCGCACGAATCGCCTCGATGCCGAATACGGTGTAGTACAGATCGCTCGCGCCGCTGCGTCCCTTGAAGCCGCCGTCGGGATTCATCTCTGCAAGGACAAACGCAACGATGTCGGCCGCCGATTTATCCAGCAGGCCTTTCGCCCTCGCCGCCGCCGCCAACATGTCGCGCCTGATAGTCATTACAGCAGCCCATCAAATCAATCTCGTTGAATATCTTGCTGATCACCCGCCGAAGCAGGCCCTTCAGATCGGCGTTCGTCAACCGCCCAAGACAGCTCAATGCCCGCGACTTGTACAGCTCCATCATATTGAAAGCCGCACGCCGCACGCCAAGCTCGTCGAACAGATGCATTAAGTCGCTATTTGTTCCTTTAACGTGTTCCGAACGCGACCACACCGATTCCAGCAACCCCTTGCGTTCCCCTTCCGCCTTCTCCCAGGCCATCGCCAATAGCAGCGACGGTCTGATGGCGCCCGCGCCGATGTCACTCGTCTCAAACTCATCAAGGTCGTCGCGGATCTGATACGCAACGCCAAGAGCCTCGCTGTAGTCTTCCAGCACACCGGCAAGCTCGCCGTCCTGCCCCGCGATAACCGCGCCCAACTTCAGCGCAACCTCAAACGCCGGCGATGTCTTCTTGCGAAATATATCGATCACCTCATCCACTGGCAGCGGCTGCGGCCGCCGAACCCATGCCAGTTCCTTACCCTGCCCCAGACAAAGACTCCGGTGTCCCCGCGCGGCAACCCGGACGCAGCGAGTCTTGCACCCGTCGGGCAAATCCAATTCCGCCAGCAGCCGATACCCCTCACCCAACAGGTAATCGCCGACGTTCAGTGCGATCGGCACGCCCCACTCCGCGTGAACCGTCTTGCGCCCGTAACGAATATCGTCGCCGTCTTCGATGTCGTCGTGGATCAGCGAAGCCTTGTGAAAACACTCCACTGCAACCGCCGCCTGCCGAAGCGCCGCCGGGGTCGAAGTGCCGTCGCCCGCTGTCAGTATCTCATACATCGCCGCCGTCAGGAAAGGCCGCCACCGCTTGCCGTCGGCACACAGCCACTCCGCCGCCAGTCTTTCAACGTGCCCGTCCCCCCCAATCAACTGCTCGACCGCCTCTGCCGCAAACCACGTCTGCACCTGTCTGCGAAACGCCTCCAGGTTCAACCGACGACTCTCCCTCTCGGCAGTCCGGAAGATTGCCTCCCAGACCCACTCGACGTCCACACCCGTATTGCAACACCCGTCATACAGCAGCGGAATTGCAATTCCCGGCACCGCCCCCGCGTCCATGTACGGAAAAACATTCTCCAGGACGGAAAGACAACTGACGCCCACAACGGCGTCCACCTTGCCAGTCTTCACCAGCGACATCACAATCGGCGAACCTTCTGCGATCAGAACGGGATAACCCAACTGCTCCGCCTGTCGTTTCAGTTCATCTATCAGGCAATTTCCGCAGTGCTCGCACAGCAGCCCGATCTCGTCGAATTCAGCCTGGCACAGTTCCTTGTTCCGCAGACACTTTGGCAGAAGCAAAAGCCGTTTGTGATAAGGAATCCCCGCCACCACCGGCCACCACGCCGCATTGCTGACCAGCACCGCCGCAAAATCCGCGTACTTGGCATCTATGCCCGCCCGCTTCACCACCGCCGCGGCATGCCACCGCAGCTCATCCAGAGACAGCGGCACAACAGGCCTGCTCTCCTCGACATAACGACCGACCGCCTCCAGCAGTGCCTCCCGTTCCTTGCGCGTCTTCGGAACGTTGTCCTGCGGCGGCCTGAACGATCTCGTTTCTGTCCCCGTATCCGCCATTCTCACGCCTCCACCGAAACACTGCGACCCGCGATCTGCCTGCCGACTCTCCGGAAGGTACGACGCCACGAATGCACTTCTGTCTTTCCCAGAAGCTGCATCGCCGACCGCTTCAGCCACGGAACCCCGCCCGCACGCTGATTGTCCCAGAACAGCAGCGGCACTTTGCCAAAATTGATTTCGTAGCACCGGCTGTAAAGTTCAAGATGATCCGCACGCATCCTGTCCACCGTAAATCCAAGCCCGTCGTTAATCTGCTCGCTCAGCAGCGGCTCATAAAACACAGGGAACACCACCGCCTTCTGCCCCTCGAGATACTCCACGAGCTTCAACGTCCGCGCGATATCGTCGGGCGTCTCCCCCGGCAATCCAAGAATCAGGCTCACCACTGAAAAGAACCCGTTTCGCCCCATCCGCTCAACCGTTTGACGAACGAGATCCTCCCATTCCTCAGGCCGAAAAGGCGCAAGCTTACCCGGCGAATTCTCAGCAACCAGATGCCCGTTTGCGCTCTCCACACCCATGTTCACCCACAGATAATCCGATCGCTCCTCCCAGGTCAGCAGTCGCCGTACCTCTCCAAGCTGCTCGTCTGTCATCTGCGCCGCTGAGGATATGTTCGCATGATCGATCTGCATAAATGAAAGGCCCTTGACCTCGCGCATTCGTTCCAGCAGTCCGCGAAGCTTCTCGAATTCAGGCTTGACACCCTGCGCCCCGTACCGGAAAAAATCCTCACTCCCGCTGACCACCGAACGCACGCCCGCCGCAACATTGGTCTCCAGGTCCGCACAAATCGCATCCGCCGGCAAGTGCGACATCTTCCTGTCCGCCATCGTGCAGAACTTGCACCCCCGACCGCACCCGCGCGAAAGCTCGACAATGCCCAGCAGCGATGCCCCGCGAATCGGCTCGACGTGCTCTATACACGTCCCGCCCTCACGCAGCCGCCTCGACCGCTCCTTGCCTTCAATCAGATCTCTGAACAGTTGCGGCCCCTGCGACTCGAAGTACCCCTCGAACACCACATCGATACACTCTTCCGCCGTAGCATCTTCATACCGGTCCCACTGCCAGGCGCCCGCCCCGCCGCCGACCACCTTAAACCCGTACCGCCGCTTCGCCTCGCCGATACGCCGCACCATCCGGCGCGTCCAATATCGCGTATAAAGCTCCCCCTTCCAGAAGTTCTTCGTCGTGGTGTTGCTCATCCCCTGCCCCAGTGGATCGCTCGAGCTAACCGCCACAACCTTCACCGACGGCCCTAATACCCGATCCAGCGCCTCCGGCGTCGTGCAGACAACCTCGTCTTCCGCCAGTCCGGCATACTTCAACAGAGCCGACTCCACCCGCCGCAGTCCCAGCGGAGCCGTACGCGCACGCCCTTGCCCGTCCGTTCGGACCGGCGGCGACACAAAACGCCGCATTACCGCCTCAGGCACCTGCGTCGTCTGCATCGTCGCAAATATCCCCTCAAACAGAACCTTGTAGTTTGCACTCAGGGTCCTGTCGGCGACGAGAACTACCACCGGGCCTGCACCGCCGCTGATCAACTCTTATCCCTCCCTCTGCCGCACTCCCCCTCGCACCATTCCGCATTCGGACAATCGCCCGCACCAGAATCCTCACGCCGACCCGGCCCCGACAGGGAATCAAGTACGTCCTGCGGAATATCCAGCTCCTCCTGAAGCCGCGCCAGCCGCTGACGCTTCCGATCCGAAGACATCTCATCCCCGCCGTCTTCCCTGCGCGCAAAACGCTTCCGCGCCGTCCGCTGCCGGATTATCTCCTGAACGTCCCCGCCCAACAGCGCCTCCAGCTCCGACCGCTCCTTCTCCTCGTCCAATGCACTGTCGTCCACCTCGTCGCCATTGATCGGACCCTTCTCGTACTTCGGGAAAATGATCGCCCGCTCAGGACACACCCGCGCACACGCCGGACAGTTCGTCTTGCAGCCCTCCGGCTTCAACACTTCCACGCGTCCCTCCCCCGAAACCCCGTACACCCCGAACAGGCAGAAGTTCAGGCACTGCTTGCAGTTGATACACCGGTCGTAGTCGATCACCGGATACCACGGAACCCACGCATCCTGCGCCGCTTCATGCACATGCTCCCCATTGCCCTTGGACGCATCCGCCGTCAGCGCCGCAACGATCCCGTCAGCATTCTCGCTCATTGCGTTGAACACATGCACGCGCTTCTCGTCCAAAGCCGCACCGGCACGATGGAACAGCCACCGCACCGCCCGCGGATAACACGCAATCACGCAAAGAGCCGGCGACTCGGCCCACCGCTGCATCGCCTCCAGGTTGCGCGCCGCCGCCCCGCAAAGATCATCCACAGACTCGAACGCCATGCCGGCCTTGCTCAACCCGTCGGCAACCCGTTCGCAAACCGCCTCCGGCGCCCTGTGGTAATACGAGCATCGGCATATAAGTATGGTGCGCGCTTCTGTCATCACGTCCCGCCGTTTCAGCCGGCAATATCGTATGCCGCAAGCTCGTCCCCGTGCCGTATATAAAGCCGACCGCCGCATACTACCGGGTGTGCCCAGTGCTTGCCGTCCCCGTGAACCACCTTGAATGAACTGACGATCTCGAATCCCGACGGCGTCGCCTTGACCAAAGCAACGTTGCCGTTCTTCTCTTCGTAACAGTACAGCATACCGTCGGCATAGACCATCGAGCCCTTGCACTGCCAGTGCTTTTCGTACATCACCTTGCCCGTCTCCCATTCGAGACAACACCACGAACCGTCACCGTTATCTCGCCAGTTTGCCCCGTAAAGATACCCGTCGACCAGCACCACGCCACCGTGATGGCAGTCCAGGGTCCTGTCAACCCACTTCCTTGTATACGAAGACCCATCGGCGGATAATGCAAGCATCACCCCGCCGTCGTCATAACCGCTCGTGGCATAAACGGCGCCGTCATGGTATATCGCCGACACGGGATTAATCTGCTTGTTCTTGCCGAACAAATCCTTCTCCGACTCCTTCCAAAGAACCTTCCCCGTCCGCGCGTCAACGCCCACGATATAGTCATCCGTCATCGTAACGATGATCCTCCTGCCGCCACGTTCAAAAAGAATTGGCGTACAGTAGCTCGACCGCTGCCCCTCAACCACACACGTCCAAACCGTCTCCCCCGTGTGCTTGTTCAGAGCCGCAACGGTCGCCTTGCCGCCCCCCGGCGTACAGATAACGTTATCACCGTCGATCAGCGGCGATTCCGCGATGCCCCACGTACCGTACTTGCCGCCGAATTTTGTAAACGCATCCACCGCCCACTTCTGCTCGCCGCTTGCCGCATCCAGACAATACACCTGCCCCACGCCGCTGATAAGGTACAGGCTGCCTCCGTCGACGGTCGGCGTGCACCGAACGCCCGGCCATGACCTTCGCCACTCCGCCCCGTAAGTCTTCTTCCACTTCAGCTTGCCGTTCACGTCGTAGGCAAACAGTATCCCGTTGGACCGGTCCATCCCCGTCGTATAGATAGTGCCATCGGAAATTGTAACCGTCGAATACCCGGTCCCCAATCCCTTGACCGTCCAAAGCACCTTCGGACCACCCTCCGGCCACCGCTTCAACAGCCCCGTCTCCGGGCTCTTTCCGTCGCGGTTCGGCCCGCGAAACTGCGGCCAATAAGCCTCGCTCACAGGCGCCGACGTCGGCAGCGACGCCATGCCTCTCGCCCGTACGTCGATGCACACCAGATTGCCCGCCGCGTTACGAGCATAGATCCGCCCGTTCGCAAGCACCGGCATCGTCCAGCACTTGCCCTTCAGTATCTGCGCCGAAGAGATCGGTTTGAACCCCTCCGGCGATGCTTCCGCAAAATACAGCGTCCCCTTGTCGCTCAACACGATCAGCGTATTACCCGCCGCCATCAGACTCCCCTTGCCGATGCTCCGCTCGGTCCATTTCGCCTCCCCGCTCAGGAAGTCCATGCACACCAACTGATTCTCGTCGATGCCGTAAAGATGCCCGCCGATAAGCACCGGCCCGCTCAGCTGAGAACGCATCTTCTTGTTTTCCCAGACCTGCCTGGCAGTAGTGCCTTCCAGCTTGATCAGCCCGCAGCCCCGGTTATATCCTGACGTAACAAACACGTAATCGCCGTGAATAATCGGGTCCGAAGCGTTAACGTCATGTTGAGTCCGCCAGGCCGACTTCCACAATTCCTTGCCCGTCGCCGCCTCCAATCCAAAAACGTCCTGCTGCCCGAAAAGCGCAATGCAGTTGCGCCCGTCCCGCACATACGGCACCGCCGACGCATAGCCCGAAGGACCATCTCCGTTCTCCCAAACCACCGATCCGTCGTTCTTGTTCAGCGCCAGACCCGCACTGCCCACATTGAATATCACCAGGTCCCCCTGGATCACGCCCGAACCAGCAAAACCCCACGTCGGCGGCTTCGGCGTCGCCGCCTTCTCCCATATCACCGCACCGCTCTTCGCGTCCAGACAGAATATCTTGCCCTGTTTGCTTATCGTGTAAACCTTGCCCTCGTGAACCGTACACGACGCACTCGTCCCGCCCTCGTAATACTTCGGGTCCAGCGGCTCAGCGTACGTATGCTTCCATATCTCCCTGCCCGTCTCGGCGTCGAAACAATAAACCACGTCCTGCTTCTTGCCCACGTTTCCCGTAACGTAAGCCCGTCCATCGCTCACCGTTACCGACGAAAACCCCATCCCTATCTCCGCCTCCCAAACAGGCTTCGTCTCGCTGCCCAAAGACGATGCGTCAAAACCCGTCTCACGCGATATGCCGTCGTAATCCGGCCCTCGCCAGTGCGGCCAGTCGGCCCCTGCGGCAGAACCCACATAAACTCCCGCCGCGCACAGCACAACGACCATACACAATCTGCCTGCACAAACCACCTTCATGATAGTCTCCAGCTTAAGGGTAACTTGAACGATAGTCCCTTTGATTATATTGAAATGTGCACCGGGTGTCAAATCAGCCGCCAAACGCTGTCACCCATCGACAATAAGACCAATCAGCCTCCATCGCTCGCCCCCCGCCTCAAGGCCAGCGCCCCCGTGGGGCAAGCCTCCGCGCAGCGATGCGCAGCCGCCGTCAGCGCCTCGGCAATCGACTTATCGAAAGGCGCAGCAACCCGAACGTTGAAACCTCTTCCAACAAAGGTAACCCCTAATCTTTCGCCTTCCGCCGCCGCAATCTGTATGCAAAGCCCGCAATCGATGCACTTGCCCGATTCGTAGATAACGTCCGGATGGCTGTTCTCCTGCACAAACAGCCGACGCGGCCCCTTGTACCTCGCCGCCCGCACCTCGTACTCCTGCGAATACATTCGAAGTTTGCAGTCGTCCCCCTTGCGGCAGTCGCAATGCAGACACCGCATCGCTTCGGCAACTGCAGCGCCCTGCCCAAATCCGCCGCCAGTCTCCGCGGCCTGCTGCCGACTCTCACTGCTCGCGCACTTCCGGAACGCCTCCACCTCCGCCGTTTCCAGTCGGCCGATCCGCGTATTGAAAGCCTTCCCCGGACCACGTAGCGTCTCGCCGGATAAATACTGATCTATCGCCTCGGCCGCTTCCTTGCCGTCCGCAACCGACCGCACCGCCAGCTTGCGATTCCGGATCAGGTCGCCGCCCACAAATACATTCGCCCTGTCCGTCTGGTACGTCGCCGCATCGAAGGCAATCCCCTTGCCTGAAGCCTTGAAACCCAACTCCGCCGCCGTCTCCGGCGTACTCTTGCCGATAGCCGCGAACACCGCGTCGAACTTGTTGCACAGCGCCTCCATAGACTCATCCCTGCCGATCCGCGTCTTGGTCTTGAACACCACCCCAAGCCGCATAATCTGCTCGACCTCACCGTCAAGCACCTCACAAGGCAAACGGTCCTGACCAACGTTCCGCAGAGCTCCGCCCGGTTTCTCGCCGTCGTCGAACACTGTGCAGCCGTAACCCCGCCGCGACAGATAATATGCCGCCGACAAACCCGCCGGACCCGCCCCGATTATCGCCACGCGCCTACCCTTCGCCGCCGCGCACATCGGCTTGTACGGAGAACCGCTCGCAAGGTCCGCATCAGCCGCAAACCGCTTCAGAAAACAGATCGACACCGCCTCATCGAGCTGACTTCGCCGGCAAACCTTCTCGCACGGCGCCGGGCAAATACGCCCCAGCACCGCAGGCAGAGCAATATCGTCCTTGATCACCCCGATAGCCCCCTCTGTGTCCCCCGCACCGATCCGCCTGATCATCTCCGGAATATTCATCTTCGCGGGGCACCCGATCTGGCAAGGCCCCATGCAGTCCCCCGCGTGATCGCTCAGCAGCAGCTCGAGCGCCATTACCCTCGCAGCACGAACCTCCGCACAATCGTTGTAAGCCTCCATCCCCTCCTCGACCACTGTCGCACACGCAGGAACCATCTTTCCCGAAGGCCCCAGGCGCACCACGCATATCATGCAGCTCGTCGAAGGCGCACACCCATCCATGAAGCACATCGTCGGTATGTCGATGCCCAGCGCACGCGCCGCATCGAGAATTGTCGACCCTTGCGGCACCTCAACCGGCCGATTGTCAATCGTCACTCGAACCATTATTCAACCTTGATTGCCTTTTCCGGACATATCTTCCTGCAAGTATCGCACCGAATACACTTCTCTACATCAACTTCATGCTTCTCATAAGGCCGCATCGAAATCGCATCGACCGGACAGTGCTGAGCACAAAGAGTACAGCCGATGCACTCGTCCGTAATCGAATAACGAATAAGCCCGCGGCACTTGCCCGCCGGACACCGCTTCTCGATATGAGCCTCATACTCCTCGCGGAAGTGTTCGATAGTCGACAGCACCGGGTTCGGCGCCGTCTTGCCTAACCCGCACAGGCTCGACTGCTTGACCATCATCGCAAGGTGCTCCAGCTCCTCTATGTCGCCCTTCTTGCCTTCGCCTCCGCACAGCCGTTCCAGGATATCCAGCATTCGACGCGTCCCGACCCGGCAAAAAGTACACTTGCCGCAGGACTGGTTCTGCGTGAATTCCAAAAAGTAGCGAGAGATGTCCACCATGCAGTCGGATTCATCCAGCACCACAAGCCCGCCCGACCCCATTATCGCGCCCACCGAGGTCAGCGATTCGTAATCCACCGAGATATGATCCAGCTTCGCCGGCACGCATCCCCCCGATGGCCCCCCCACCTGAACCGCCTTGAAACGCAGCCCGCTGCCGATGCCGCCGCCGATCTCTTCGACTATCTCACGGATCGAAACCCCCATTGGCACCTCGATCAATCCGCCGCGC
>Ga0334883_1000752_pt1 | contig 55012 bp, 51 predicted proteins | sample GraSluR1_MG_6_FD_207230 | JGI IMG/M metagenome (GOLD analysis project Ga0334883, IMG submission 207230) | Sludge microbial communities from methane-producing bioreactor in Wageningen University, Netherlands - Granular Sludge_09_05-R1 | ecosystem: Engineered > Bioreactor > Anaerobic >...
TTTTCTTGACAAAAGCGTTTAGCACCTATATACTTTCTGCTATGATGATGAGTTTTGCAAACAAAGGAAAAATTAGCTATATCATTTTGAGAGTGGTACTCAAATTCCTGGATATTGATAGAAGAACACGCTGTTATGGAACCGATGAGCAGCTATTTAATGCGGAAATACATATGATCAAGGCCATAAAGGAAAATGAAGGGTTACACGTAACCGGTCTGGCCAATATTCTAGGGGTTACCAAGGGTGCAGTATCTCAAATTATCGGCAAGCTTGAAAAAAAAGGCATGATACTAAAAGAAAAAGATATTGATAATCAGTCCAAACTAATTTTAAAGTTAACTCCAAAGGGTGAAATTGCCCATGCTAATCACGAAAAATACCACCAACAGATTGATGATGCTGTCATAGAAATATTAGAGGATGCCTCTGAGCAAGAAATATGCTTTTTAAGAAAGTTTTTATTGAGCCTGGAGGATAAACTGGAAAGGATTGAAGATAAACTGCCCGACTAAATGTTTAATGATGGGAGAGATGAAACAAAAAAAAATTTTTATCCAAAGAGTATAGCTGCTAAACGCTGTACTTGCTAATCCCCAAAGAAATGGAGGTAGACGTGTGAATTGCGATACATCGAAAATCAGGTTTTCAATATTGTCAATTTCTTTGCTGACTCTTATGGCTGGTGCAGCGGTTGCCCCGGGGTTGAGTGAACTCAGCCGGATTTTTGCCGGTTATAGTCCCACCGTTGTCAAATTGGTCATATCTTTACCCCCTTTGCTGATTATCCCCTTTTCGCTGCTGTCCGGTTTTTTGAGTTCTCTAATGGGCAAGAAAAATTTGCTGATAACAGGATTGGTGGTATATCTTATCGGCGGAGCGGGGGCTTCTTTTGTAGATTCCCTCCCTCTTTTACTCGTATTCCGAGCTATTTTGGGTATAGGAGCCGGAATTATCCTGCCGCTTTCAACCGGATTGATAACCGATTTTTATTATGGTGATGAACGTGCTAAAATGCTGGGATTTTCTTCAGCTTTCAATTGTCTGGGAACGATTCTGGCCAACATAGCAGCAGGTATTTTAGTCGCCATCAACTGGCATTATATCTTTTATGTTTATTACCTGGCCGTTCCGGTGCTCTTGCTGGCAATTCCGTTTATCCCGGTCAAAACTTCACCGGGCAGAGAAACCAGCCATAAGGTAACTGTGCCTAACGAACTGGCATACTGGGCAATAGCGGCTTTTCTGACCATGCTGGCCTTCTTCGCGGTAGTAACCAATCTCTCCCTGCTAATTGACAGCCGGAATTTAGGGGGTTCGCAAATTTCCGGATTCATGTTTGCTCTTAATTCCTTGTGTATGCTTTTCGCAGGAGCCTTTTTCCTGACCATGCAGAAAAAGCTTAAAAGATTATATGCGCCATGCGTGCTTTTCTTGATGGCCGCGGGATACGCAGGCCTGACGATGGCTGGTTCACTAACGCTGTTAATCGTTTCGATAATCTTTAGCGGCCTGGGAACCGGATTGGCTTTCCCGTTTATAATGAATCAGGCTTCTCAGTATGCCAGGGAAGACACCAGTATTGTCATTATGGGAATTGTATCAGGTTGTGCTTTTCTGGGACAGTTTTTATCGCCGATAATCCTGGATAATATTCCGGTTATTGCAGGGAATTCCCTGAGTAATGTCTTTCTGATACTGGCATCGGGAGTGGGCATCCTTTTTGCAATCAGCCTGATAAGAAGTCTGCGTGGCGGCTCAGGAGAAGAAATTACAATACCGGGTAAAATAATTGAATAAGCATGGAACGTGATGAAGGGCAAGGATTTTTGCGTGTTCTATATTCGCCCCAAAAATAATCGCCGCCTAAATTGCTGTAATAACAAGCTCTTGTTTATTTGCAGCTGTCAAGCAGAATACTTACTGACATAATGAAGCCCTGAAAATATTATTTAAAACTTACAGCCATGCCTTCGCCTCAAAGTATTTCATCTGGCTGAGAAGCAGATCCATCTCCGGGCAGTCGGTTGTTTGTCCGACTGCCGCAAATGGGTCCTGGGCTCTGCTCTCCGGAATATTGCTTTTTCAGATAGTCCTTCTTAAATCTATTAAAACTCTGTCTTGAGCCATTTGTTTGTATGAAACAGCAAGCATTATGATACACAATAGTAATGCAATGGAATCAGTTAGGGGCGTAGATAGCCAAATACCCTTAATATATCCATTAGTCTCGGCAGCAGCACTGCCAGAGGAACGAATAAAGCCGTATAAGGACTATAATCTTGCCAGTGAGCCTTTCCCGAATGCCTGGAAGAAGGTTAAATCCTGCAGTATTTTAATATTCGTCTCCTTTTGCGCCAGCGGTTTGCGCAAATATTCTATCTCATCCGGGCTTAATGTTAAGGCTGACGTCCCGGAGGTTTTCCTTTTCATCCATTGATATTTATAGGTAACATTGCGAAATTCAATCATACGCTGCCTCCTTCGCAAAGCCTTGGATTCAGCAATTCTTTTCCAGGCCAGGTTAACTTCCATTCCTTCGCCCCCTCCTGCGACTGCCAGAGCATCTGGTAGAGTCCGTCTTGCATGATTAGCTCGTCATGGGCGCCTGACTGGACGATCTCTCCCTCGTTAAAGACAAGGATACTGTCTGCCGTACGGATGGTTCGAAGATGATGAGCTATGACAAGAACCGTCCGGTTTTTAGCAAGGTTGCTTATGGCCTGCTGAATTTTAGCTTCGTTGATAGGGTCAACATTGCTGGTGATCTCATCCAGGATGACAATGGGTGCATTCTTTAGAAACGCCCGGGCAATGGAAATCCGCTGCTTCTGGCCGCCTGAAAGGCCAACGCCGTTTTCTCCTACGGGCGTGTCATACCCCTGCGGCAGACTCATGATAAAGTCATGGACCATCGCCTTTTTTGCGGCGGTAATGACATCCTTTCTGGTGGCGTTCCGGTTCCCGACCTTTATATTGCCTTCTATCGTGTCGGCAAAGAGCATGACGTTCTGCATGACGATGCTGATGTTTCCGAGCAGCTCGTCGTAGTCCATTTCCCGGAGGTCAACGCCGCCGATACGGATCGAACCTTGCTGCAGTTCCCAGAAGCGCAGCAGGAGATTGGTCACGGTGGTCTTGCCGGAGCCGGACGGCCCGACCAGCGCGGTCAGCGTTCCCTCCTTCAGCCGAAAGCTCGCGTTTTTCAGTTCAAACTCTCCCTTTTCATAGAAAAAACCGACATCTTCAAAAGCAATATCAAAGCTCTTCGGTTCCTTTGGATTTTTGGGGACCTCTATTATTGGAGCGTCAAGCAAGGTTTGGATACGCCGGTAGCTGTCCGCCACCTTGATATAATTCGTATAGTACCCCTCCATACCCACAAAGGGCTTGTAAAACTCACGGCTGATGATGATAAAGATTATATAATCAAAAAAGGACAGATCATTTCCGGAAACGAGGTATGCGCCAAACGTTGCCAGTACGGCAAAGCAGAGCTCCACAAACAGGGAATATCTGCCTAAGATTCCCGCGAAGGATTTCGATATCTTCTTGCTGCTCTCCCCAAACCGCCCGGTGCTTTGCTTCAATCGAGTCTGAAAGCTCGAACTTTCAGAGAAAGCTTTAAGAAGTGGAATGCCCTTCACATACTCCACAAACAGGCTGACCATATCGGCCAGGTCGTCCTGCGATTCTTTCTGCAGAGCCTGGCCCGATTTTATGCCGTATACCAGTAGTAAAAGCGCTATAGGAAGAAGTGAAACCATGGCCAGGCCCATCTTCCAGTCCACAATAAAAAGCCCGATGCCTAAAATGAGTGCCACCATGAAGTCGCTTGCCATACGCGACCACATATGCGCCACAACTGTCATCATATTTGTAACATCCTTCTGTATGATCGTGCTGATTTCTCCCACGCGCTCCTTGGTATAAAACCCGAGAGAAAAGCATTTCAGCCGCAGGAGAATATTTTTATGGATTGCTTCTCCAATATCAAAACCGGCAAAATGCTTGGCCAGGTCTGCCGTTGCATTGCATACTGCTTTAAATATCACAAGGCCAATCAGCCCAAGCCAGTAGTGGGATAGTGTCATCTCATGTCTCGATAGTATACTTTTAATCATGTCGAGGAGCAGCAGCATCATGGCTGTTCCCGAAAGTGCATACAGGGTAAAAAGCACAATTGAGAGGACCAGCATGGACTTGCCTTTCGACGTCATATTTTCAAATATTCTTTTTATCATGCGGATACCTCCTTGATCTGCCATGCATCGACCCGGTTTTGCTGTTCTACCATTTCGCCATAAAGCGGGCAGGAGGCAAGAAGTTCCTCATGCCGGCCGGAATCTGCAACACGGCCTTCGTCCATTACAACTATCTGATCGGCGTTGGTGATCGTATTCAAATGATGCGCAATCATGATAAGCGTTTTGTTTTCTCCCAGATTGCCGATTGCTTTCTGAATCAGCTGCTCATTGCTCGGGTCGATGGCGGCGGTCGCCTCGTCAAGTATAATGATCGGCGCGTTTTTAAGCATCATTCTTGCAATGGAGATTCGTTGTTTTTCTCCGCCGGAAAATTTAACGCCCGCTTCTCCCGCAAGAGTGCCGTAACCCTGCGGAAGACTCATGACAAAATCGTGAATCTGCGCCTTTTTGGCCGCTTCAACAATTTCATTATGTGTGGCGTCCGGCTTTCCGATGCGGATGTTTTCCTCGATGGACAGATTAAACAGGAAAACCTCCTGCTGTACAATGGATATAAGAGAGGAAAGCGCCCTCTCGCTCATGTCCGTGAGGTTTTGACCTCCTATGGAGATCTTCCCGCTGTCCGGCAGCCAAAAGCCCATAATAAGGCTCGCCAGTGTGCTTTTTCCTGAACCGGACGCCCCTACGATCGCGGTCACGGAGTTCTCTTTAAAATGCAGGTCAATATTGGACAGGGTTTCTTCTCCATCCTTATAGCTGAAGCATACGTCATCAAACACAATATCCCCGGAATTCGCCAAGGAACGGCTGCTGCCCCACATCGGCGGTTCTTCGTCCAATACAGAAAAAATGCTATTCATGGCACTGTTAAATACGTACCCGCTATGTTGAAATATTTGAAGCTTGGCAAAAGAAGCAGTAAAGATTCCCCCCAGAATCAATGCCAACACAAAGCCTTGCGTGCTGATCTGCCCATCCAAGAGAAGAAGAGAACCCACTATAGCCATTACCACAAATCCGCCCTCAAGTATCATGTCGATAAACCTCATAGGTACGGTTAAACTGAGAGTAAATTTTTTTACCCAGCGGTTATAATCGCGTATACCGTCAAGAATGTTCTGCGTCTTCCGCTCTTCACGGGAAAAAGCCTTGATAACAGAGATTGTAGATATATATTCCAGCAAATCCTCTGACAGCTTTTTGGTACTATTAAAATAACGCTTAAAAGAATCTGAAAAAAGATTATTCGCTCCCCTGCTGAAGAGGAACATCAGCGGAATGGTGCAGACGAGAGCAAGTCCCATTCTCCAGTCAATCAACAATACCATAATAAAAATCACAGCAGGCACAAGAGTCGCCGACATGATTTCTGGAAGAGCGTGGGCCAGATAACCCTCTACCTCCTCCACATCATGATTGATAATGTTGGCAAGATCGCCGGTTTTTCGCTTCTGAAAAAAACCCAGCGGCAGCGTCTTCAGATGCTCGATGATATCGACGCGTATTTCGGTTAATGAACCGTAAGCCGCATCATGAGCCTTCCAGATCGACAGACCATAGAACAAAGCCTTCAGCGCGATGCACACAGCTATTCCAAAACCGCACATCAGAATAATATTTTTGGTTAATCCTCCATCCATCATAAGTCCTGCCATATAAACCACGATGATGATTGGTATTGTTCCAAATATCACATTCATGGTAACCAGAATATTGGTCGGCATATTTTTGTTTTTAATTTTTTTGATATAAGCCTTTTGTTTCTGACTCATAAATTTCTCCTTTGAATTTTATTGATTCAATATAACGAGGCGAAAAGCTGTCCCCGCTTCTTTAAGCAGTCGAGTTCTGATCTCTCCCGCCTCGTCGCAGAGGTGCGGAAGAAACTGCTGAGCAGTTGCTTCCAATGCTTAAAACTTGCTGCAGCAACGTTTAATATTGAATTGTAATTCAATATTATTAAAAAATAAACCCGTCGATTTCCCTCCAATCAACTAAAATTGGTTTTCAATGAAGCTCCTTTCTTTTTTTATTTTATATTTGAACATAAGTTCAATATTGTTCGATTTTTAAACCCGTCAGCAAGTGATAAACTAACGGGTTAATTATTGCATATGGTAATCAAAGCGAGTTGCTGCCAAGAAAATGCTGTCTGGCTATAAGATTAAGCATTTTCTCAGCCCACTCGTGATTTTTGTAATGGCGAGCGATTTCAAGCACACTCTCGGTAAAATTGCTGGCTAGAATATGAGGAAGCAGGTCGTCATATTCTCTGCCGTTTCTTTTTTTAAGGCCTATTCTTATATGTTCTTCGATAAGCTTTATCATGTTTTCTTTCGCATCACTATGACTTGTGCCGGCACTTTTATCCATAAGAATGATAAATTCACGATGCCTATCAAGCAATCCTAAGAAAAACTCCCTTTCTATATTCACAAACTTGTCGAAAGCCTGGCCGGGTGCTTCTTCGGCCTGCTTTAACGTATCCGGAAACTTCAGCAAGACTGGCCGTATGATTTCATCGAAAAGCCCCTCTTTATTTTTGAAATAGGAATAAGTAAGGCCGGTGGGCACATCCGCTTTTTGCGCGATATCCCTCATAGTGGCGCTTTTGAAGTCCTTTTGGAAAAATACGTCAAGCGCTGCTTCATAAATGCGCTCCCTTATCTCATCCTTGAGCACTTGTGCCATAAACGACCTCCTCTCTTAATACTGAACCTAAGTTCAGTATATTGCTACTATACCAAGAAGTCAAGTTATAATATTCTAACATTTATTTGGCAAAAAGATTGGTAATAAAGATATTCTCTTGATGTCTATCGAGTATTTGTTCTATGTTTGGAAGTGAAGCTACTAACATCCGCGAATAATCCGTATGCAGATCGTCTAATGAATGGATGTTTTGGGCAAACTCCACGATTTGACCATCTTTCATTACGGCGATGTTATCCGCAATATATAGAGCCGCCTCGATATCATGCGTAATAAATAAATAAGTACAATGGATTTCTGCGCGGAGGCCAAGGATTAATTCCAAGATTTGCTTTTTTATCGTGGAGTCAAGTCCGCTAACCGACTCATCCAATATCAAAAACTTAGGCTCGGTAATCAAAGCGCGGGCGATGCAAACCCTGGTCTGTTCCCCGCCGCTCAATTCATGCGGACGCTTATTCAACACACTTTGCGGCAGATGAACCAGATTGATGTATTGTGTGATCCGTTGCAGACACTGTGCTTTATCTAAAACACAGCGGTTTACCAGCGGTTCCGCTATGCTGTCACAAATTGACCATCGAGGGTTCAAAGCACTCCCGCTGTTCTGAAAAACCATTTTGAAATCACGCCGTAAACCCAAAAGTGCTTTGCCGTTTAACCGCGAGATATCATTTCCCTGATAGAGGATTTGTCCTTGTGAAGGTTTTTCAAGCCCCATGAGAAGCTTAGCCAATGTACTTTTGCCGGAACCGCTTTCTCCTACCAGAGAATAGCTTCTTCCGTATTCAAATTCAAAAGAGACATCGTTTATCGCTTTAATTATAATGGATTTACCATTTTGGCTTTTCGCTTTATATTCTTTGCATAGGCGGACTGCTTTCAACATCCGATCAACCAATCTTTCTTAATATGCTGGCATCTATGAGTTCTCTTGTATATGCCTGTCCCGGATTCATCAAGAGGTTGCGAGTGGTGTCCTGTTCCATGATTTCACCTGCTTTCATGACGATTATTCTGTCTGCAAGCTGGGCAATGACACCAAAATTATGAGACACGACGAGCATGCTAATTCCCGTGGCTCTGATCCCTTTGAATTCTTCCAGAACGATTGCCTGGGTGCTGATGTCAAGAGCGGTAGTTGGTTCATCGGCAATGATCAAGTCCGGCGACATCATCAGGGCGATGGCAATCATAACCCGCTGCAGCATGCCGCCGCTGAGCATATGCGGATAACTGTTCATCAGTTCTTCGGTTCTTGGCAAATTCATCTTTTTCAGATGCGTAATGGCCAGATCATATGCCTCGCGCCTTGACACGGAAATGTGCGCCCGGAGCGTTTCCATCACCTGATTGCCGATCTTGAAGACGGGATTAAAAGCGGTCATGGGATTCTGCGGGATAAACGCGATTTTCCTGCCGCGTATTTTATTACGTGAAGCCTCCCGCAAACCCAGCATGTCCATGCCTTTATACAGGACTGCTCCGGATATTGCAAAAGCACTTGCCGGCAGCAGCCCCATAACCGCTTTGCAGGTCATGGACTTTCCGCTGCCGCTTTCGCCAATAATACCGATGCATTGGTTATATCCAATAGCAAAACTGCTATTTTCGACCAATATCGGGCCGCCTTTTTGCTTTACTGATAGATTCCTGACACTTAACAGCGTTTCATGCTTCATACTTTGTCCTCCGGCATTACAATATCGCGCAGCGCTTCCCCAAGCAGGTTGAACCCGGCTACGCAGAGCAGGATACACACTCCCGGATAAAGGATAAATTGCGGATAGCTGTAAATATACTGCTTTGCATTGCTCAGCATGGAACCCCATTCGGGTACGCCGGTTCCCACGCCTAATCCCAAATAGGAGAATCCCGAAATCATGATGACCACTCCGCCGATGCTAATCGTAAAATTTACCAGAAGAATCGGTATGATGTTGGGGATGATATGCCGAAGCATGATTTTGCTGTCAGAGCTTTCATACACCTTCGCGGCGGTGATATAGTCCTTGTTTTTTTCTTGCAGTACATAACTCCTGACAATTTTGCTGTACCATGCCCACATGGTCAATACCAGCGCAATAAACAGATTGATAAGCGACTGTCCAAGCCCCCCAATTAAAGCGAGGATAATAACAATGGGTGGAAAAGCCATGACGATATCGCAGAGAACGATAAACACGCAATCAACTATTCCGCCATAATAGGCCGACAGCGTACCCAAAACAAGGCTGACGCAGAAAATGATAAGAACAATGGGAACGGCGATTCCAAGAGAATATCTTGTCCCATAAAGCAGTCTTGACAAAATACAGCGTCCCAGTTCATCTGTTCCCAGGGGATATTCCAATGAAGGCGCTTGGAATTTTATCAGTACATTGGCAGCCCCAGGGTCATGAGGAGCCAGCACCGGTGCAAATATGGCAATGATTGCGAAGACCAGGATGATAAAAAGGCCCAGTACCGCCTGTTTGTTATGCAGGACTTTTTTCATCATCACAAATCACCGCTCTCTGTGAGAAGTTTCGGATTAATTTTGATTTGGAGTATGTCCGCAATTAAATTGCACACGACAAATATCACCGCCATAATTAAGACATACGCGGTGATCACCGGCAGATCCCGGTTAAGAATGGCACTTATCGCATAGTTGCCTACGCCCGGCCAGGAAAACACGTTTTCCACAATTATCGAACCAGCTGCGGTATGTCCAAAGGTCTGCGCGAAAATCGTGAGCATCGGCGCGGCGGCGTTTTTCAGAACATGCTTTCCAATGATTTTTTGCTTGGACAACCCGCGTGCCTTTGCGTACAGGACATAATCGTCATTTATGTTTTCCAGAATGTTCGCGCGCAGTATTCTGACATTCATCCCTATAATCGGTACAGCCAGTGTCATTGCGGGCAGAAATACGGTTTTCAAATCACCGTAGCCGGTGACGTGAAGCAGCTTGAAGTGGATGGAAAACAATAAAACCAGGATATAGCCCAGCCAAAACTGCGGTGTGGATGCCCCCATCAGCGTCAGCGCATGAATAATCTTGTCAAGCCATGAATTTCTGTACAGAGCGCTTAGTATTCCTAATAAGGACGTAACCAGTGACGCTGTCACTATTGCGGCGGTCACAAGGAACAGTGTGGACGGAAGGCGGCTCATCAGTTCATCAATAACATCTTTTTTCGACACATAAGACTTTCCGAAATCCAGCTTTATAACATCTCCCAACCAATTTACATATTGGACTGGAACGGGTTGATCCAGCCCCATCTCCTGCCGCATGGCCTCAATGTTTTCCTCTGTAGCGACTGCGATGTTCATACGCAGATATGCCTCCGCCGGATCAACGGCGGAAACGTTGGCGATAACAAAAGACAGTATTGTGACACCAAGCAATACAACGACCAGCCCAAGAAGCCTCTTAGCAATATATCTCAGCAAACCATACCCTCCTTTAAAACAGGGTGACAGACGGCGTAAGCCTCAAATCACCCTGCTTCGTTTTGATCATTTCGAGCAGCCGTTATTCGGCCGGGGTTATATTCTTAATCACAGTCAGTCCCGGCTGCCCAAAGAATTTAATTTTGCTTATGCTATTACTGTTATACACCGCCAGTTCATTCTCGTAAGTTAGTGGTATAGCACCATAATTGGTATGTATGGCCTTGATCGCCTGACCGATCAATTCTTCCACCCGCGCTGGCTCGTTGGTTTTCATCAGCTCAGTGATCGATGTATTCAGTTCCTCCTTGAACGCAAAACTATGCATCGCGACATCCGCCAGATCCTGGCCTATTATACCGTTTAGCGTAATATGCGGATCGTAAGGGACACCGTAGGAGAACGCAAGCGTAAGGTCATAATCCCCTTTATAAATTTTCGAAGCCCAGGTTGCCGTTTCAAAGGATTCCAGGGTTACATTGATTCCGGCCTTTGCCAACTGGGACTTGATAACCTGCGTAAGCTCATCATTGGAACCGTACCCGGCTACATAGGTAAGCTTAAAGGTCAATGCCTGGCCGTCTTTTTCTCGAATCCCTGCGGCTCCGTCAAGCTTCCATCCTGCCGCTTCAAGAAGGGTTCGGACGTTTTCCGGATTATATAAGTAAGGTGAAAGAGACGATTCGGCATCACAATATTCCAATGCGGGGTCAAACATATAATCCGCATTATCCTGCAGTCCGAGTAAAACTCCTTTTATCAGCGTCTCTTTGTCAATCGATTCTGCGATGGCCCGCCGCATATGGATGTCCTGCAATGCGGGATTTGCGGAATTAAACAGGATATAATCGGACCTGGAATGATTATCCGATATCACACCTTTGATCCCGTCCGCGTTTTTCAGCTCGTTAAAGGCGTTATAGGAAAGATTGCTAATGCCGAACAGAAAATCAGCTTCGCCTGAGCGCAGAGCCACCAGCCGGGAGTCCACATCCGGGACGATTTTCACCGTAAGCTTTTCCGCAACGGGAGCCTCACCCCAATAGTTTTCATTGCGCGCAAAGACATAGTACGATCCCTGCTTATAATCGGTGATGGTATAGGGGCCGGTGCCTGCAGTACTGAAAACATTTTCATAAGGGTTGCCATCCACTTCAAATGCCGCCGGTGACATCATACCCAGCGAAAAGCGCGAGGCAAGGTCATAAAGCGCTGCGTAGTAAGGCTGTGTCAGCACGATTTTAACCGTGTATTCATCTACAACTTCCACATGATCCAGAAGACCTATGACCTGAAACCATGACACGGAATCATATTGATACTTGTAAAGGCTGTCAATATTCAACTTCACAGCACCGGCGTTAAAATCCTTGCCATCGGAGAATTTAACGCCTTGCCGGAGCTTCAACGTAATCTCGCTGCCATTCACGTCCCATGATTCGGCCAGCAGAGGCTTAATTTTGCCATCCTCATATTCAACCAGCGTTTCATAGATGTTTGCCGAATAGTTTTGAAATCCGCCGCTGTGTCCGCAGGAAGTAAAGCACACAAAATCTGTGCTTTCACAAGTGGTCAGTTCATTTTTTTTGGTTTCAGCTTCACCCGATGACGGCGTATTGCTATTGCAGCCGGTAAAAAAAACCGCAAGCAATAGTGAAAGCATCAGCGCAAAAACCAGTTTTGTTTTCATTTGATACCCTCTTTTCGTTTCGTATCTGTTTTCTCTTTTGAGAAAAGATACATTGGTTAGAATAATCTAACTTATTATAGCAAAGAGGCTTATCCCCTTTTGCTCTGATCGCGCTTAAGAATGCTCCAATCTGATTTTTATTTCACTTGATACTGCTGCTAAAGCTTCCAATGGCTGGTCTGGAATTGCATATCCCAAAGCCTTTTATATAGTCCGTCCTGGCAGGAAAGCTCTTTATGGGTGCCTTTTTGTCTGATTATTCCATCTTCGATCACCAGAATCTGATCGACATGCTGAAGTGTGGAAAGCTTGTGTGCGATCATAACAACGGTTCTGTCCTTCAAAAGCTCCTGTAACGCTGCCTGAATTTGCTGTTCATTTTCCACATCCACATTTGCCGTAACCTCATCCAGCAGTACGATGGGCGCATTTTTAATCAGTGCTCTTGCAATGGAAATACGCTGCCGCTCTCCGCCTGACAGCCTTGCCCCTGCTTCTCCAATTAAGGTATCATAGCCGTTTTCCATCTGACAAATGAATTCATGACATCCTGCTCTGCGGGCAGCATCCGCGACCTCCTCCCAACTGGCGTCCGGTCTGCCAATACGAATGTTGTTCAGCACCGTATCATCAAAGAGAAAGACATCCTGGAACACAAAGCTCAGGTTTTTCAGCAGGGTTTCGTAGGGGACAGATTTGACATCCTTGCCGCCAATCAATACCCTTCCCTGGGTCACATCCCAAAATCGGGCGATCAGATTGGTGACGGTGGTTTTCCCGCTTCCGGACAGCCCGACCAGTGCGGTGGTGGTTTTCTCCGGCACAGCAAAGCTGATGTTTTCAAGAACGGGTTTGCTCTCATAGGCGAAGGTCACGTTTTCAAACGCCACATCAAAGTGATCAAAGGATTCATGTCCCTCAAAGTCATCCATCTTCGGAATGTTTTTGATTTGGTTGATCCTGTCGATGGATAACTGCGTCAATCTGCTGAAAACGCTGTATATGCCCATCAGCTCAACGCCGGAGAACAGGCTGAAAGCTCCAAGCATCAAGAAAAATGCTGATTGAAATGTGATCTCCCCACGGACGGCGGATATTCCGGAAAGCAGTATAATTGCAACCGTAATGATCCGAAAGCAAAGCTGAAATACAGCGGCGGGCGGGATGTGGGAAAGTTCAATCTTTACGGAAAGCGCCCTTAGTTTTGCAAAGGCGACCTTCGTTTTGAAAAATTGCTTTTCCGCCATATTATAGGTTTTCAGCACAGAAAGACCTTTGACAAACTCCACCGCATCCTCGGTAACTGCGCCTACCTGTTCCTGTCTGTTCAGATCAAGTCTATCCTGCGTTGCCGCCAGGTGGCGGTATGCAAAATAAGCGGGAATAAGGAGAAGCGCTGTAGCAAGGCCAGCTCTGTAATCAAAGTAAAACAGGAGTGCCAGACCAATGATAACTGACGGCACACCGATTGCGGCTTTTTCAACCACGCCCATGCCGTCCAGTTCAATAAAGCTGGCGTCAGAGGTAATGGTGGACACCAGATCTCCAAGATTCTTCTGATTAAAGTAACCCATAGATACTTTGCGCAGTTCCTGCCCCAGCAGCTTCCTCTGTTCGCACATAACCTCGTAACCTGCCCCGGAGCGCAAACGAAGGGTAGTATAGCGGAGTATCATTCTTGCCATAACGCAGATCAGCATGACTGCTGTATACTGAATTACCATGCCGGCCGTCAGCGGCGTTTTTGCGGCGGGGAATAGTTCAGGAATTGAACCGATAATTTGGAATGCCACAATAATGGGGACGACAAGCAAGCAGCTCTCCAAAAAACTGAGCACCAGCGAGGTGTAAAGTTGCTTTTTGCGGCTTTGCATTATTTCTAATAGTTCATTCAGCGTTTTTAGCATGGTTCCACCTCCATATCCGTGTTTACGCCCCAGCCTATGCTTGCACTGTGAATGCTCCACATGTGCCGGTACAGTTTTGACGTTTCAAGCAGGCTTTCATGTGTTCCGCAGGCATCGACCTTTCCATCTTCGATGACGATAATCTGATCGCAATCAATTACGGTGGACAGTCTATGCGCAATAATGATGAGCGTTTTATCTTTGCATAGAGCCTGCAAAGATGCCTGAATTTTATGCTGATTTTCCATATCCGCATAAGCGGTCGCCTCGTCAAGGATCAGTACAGGCGCGTTTTTTAGGATCGCGCGGGCAATGACAATCCTCTGCCGCTGTCCGCCGGAGAGCTTCGCTCCCCCATCGCCCACAATCGTGTCGTAACCATTTTCCAGTTCTGAAATAAACTCCTCGCATTGCGCCGCCCTCGCCGCGTTAATGATATCCTCCTCCGAAGCGTTTGGATTGCCAACGAAAATATTCTCACGAATGGACATGTTAAACAAGAAGGTGTCCTGGGTTATATAATTGATATTCTCCATCAGCTGCGTAAGCGGAATATCCCGGTAATCGACGCCGCCCATGGTAATGCTGCCGCCGCTCACATCCCAAAACCGGGCAATGAGATTTGCCAAAGTGGTTTTTCCTGAACCGGATGGGCCGACCAATGCGGTCTTTTGATTTTCACGAAATGTCAGGACGATATCGTCCAATATTGTTTTTTCGTCATAGGCAAAGGACACCTTGTGAAAGACAATCTCGTGCCCCGGAACATCAACGTGCACGCGCTCGGTTTGAGGCAGCTCCGGCGCGGACAGGATTTCGTTAATCAGGCGTTTGCCATTCTTGATATGAAAGAAGTTATCCATAAATTCCGTGAATTTGAGTATTGGAGCGCCGATTCCCAGGGATATAACAATGGTAAAAAGGTAAAGGGAGAGGGAAAGCGAGCCTCCGCAGTACAACAGGCCTCCCACGCATAGAACGCTTACCAAAATAGACGATAGCAAAACAAAAGCCGGAGAAACTGCAAAATACATTTTATTGTAGAGCTTTAGAGTGGAGTTTTTATACTTGTCGATGGACGCTTCATATTGTGAGTATGCGTCTTGGGCACGGCCAAAGATTTTAATTTCCTTGATGCCGCTGATATACTCGATTACCTTACCGTCCATATTGGCAAGGGCGCTGTAATAAGTATTGGCAAACTCGTTCATAATCCCCAGGTACATGGGCAGGTAGAACAAAAGCGTAACCACAGCAGGGATTGTGGTAGCCAGGGCCATTCGCCAATCCATAAAAAAGAGAATTCCCATAACCGTGACAGGCAACAGCACATTGGACGTTGTTTCGGGAATGGCGTGTGCAAGTGGGTATTCCAACCGTTCAATTTCGTCAATAGTCAGGTTCTTGAAGTAGCCGCTTCCCTTAATCTGCATATATCCAAGCGGCATTTTCATCATTTTTTTCGTAATGGCAATTCGGATATTTTCCAATATGGAAAAAGCGGTTTTATGCGATATGGACGTGGACAAATAGTGGCACAGTATCTGCAAAGAAAAAGCGAGGATAGCGGCCAAGCTATAAATCATCACATTGTTTAACGAACATTGTCCCCCCGCCAAACAAAGAATCAGCCTGTACACGGCAAGATAAGGAACAATGCCAAAAAAAACACCGCAGACTGCCAGAAAAACAGACGCAACATACATAAAAGCCTTTGGCCTCAGAAAATCCTTAAAGCGTATTTTTGTTTCTGTCATCTTGATCACACTCCTGGTTCAAACATCGCAAAAAATCCCTCCTGTTATCACAAGGCAGCTTGCGCCGCTACCCTAGTGTAACAAAAGGGACACTCTGTTTTGGCTCTATTCGCGCGGAGAAATGCTCCAACCCCGTTTTTATTTTTTCATTTCATGTTCTTTACGATATCTTGCTGGTGAAATCTCATAATGCCGTCGGAACATTTCCGCAAACTTGCTGGCATTCTCATACCCAACCAAAGCGGATATATCACCAACCTTGAAATCTGTAGTAAGCAGCAGTTCGCCGGCTTTCGTCATTCTGGTTTTCTGTATACATTCGTTAATCGTCATACCGTAAATATACTTAAAGCACTCCATCAGTTTTCTGCTATTAACACAACTGCGCTGAGCTAAATCCGCAATGGTAATGTGCTCAAAAAAATAATTTTCAATATATGCTTTGGCCCCTTTCACGCTTTGCACCAGCATGCGGGGGTACCGCCTTGCTTCACTTTCATCATATTTGAAGTCACCTGTATATACCAGCAGAAGCAGCTCCGCCACCTTGATTCGAAGATAATCCAGTATATATTTCAACGGGAGATCATAAAGCTCATTGAAGATATGCAGGACTTTTACACCTGGTTTGAAGATAATAATGGTTTTTCCGCTTAACGTCTCATTAATGCAAGTGCGAAGGTCGATATGTTCATCCCGGATCATCTGCCGAATGGATGCTTCCGCTTTTACTACATCAATATAAATGGTGATGCCCTTGTATCTCTTAAAACTGGAGTCGGAGGCCACCACCTCGCCCTTGCCGCTCCACACGGAAAAGTCCCCGTCCGTCAGGTAATTCACGGTTTGATCGCTGTACTCGGTTTCGTATTTACCGCTCACGCAGTAATTGAATTCAAGGATGTTCGTCCGGTCATATTCACCGCAATACCCATAGGGAGCTTTCATTAGATAATCCGAATAGAATACGCCGATTCCTTCAACCGGTGTGTATGATATGATTTCACCGTCTCCATATTTGGGATCACAGGTTAAAATCGTTTTTTCATCGTCTTTTGATTTTATTTTTACCATATAAGGAAGCATGGCAATCACCGTCTTTCGCAAAGTAGATTTATAAAGAAATAAAGCTTATGAATGGTTAGGCTTTACTAACTATTCATAAGCTTAATTCCTTTTTGTGACAATATCAATCCTTTTTAATCTATTGAAGTTACATCCTTATCCTTGCTGCAATCCCATATCATTCCCGAAAATTCAGTCTGCCACAGTGAGCACTCCGAGTATTCTTTTTCCCCCGTTTTTCTTGGGTATTTGCACCGCTTTAACGGAGTAAAATTAGCTGCTCAATTCATCTTTGCAGCAGGGCCGGAACTGTTTTTTTCTTACATACTATTCTCCTTTGGTTAGCTATATGGCAAAAAATAAAGAGGCTCAAGTATTAGAAAGCCCCATAATTGAACCAGCCAGCTGAATAGAATTCCCTAAGGCTATTCATATACATGAATCAGAACTGCTATTTTATATCCGCCGTAAGTTCATCTTTCCTATAATCTATTAAAACTCTGTCTTGAGCCATTTGTTTGTATGAAACAGCAAGCATTATGATACACAATAGGAATACAATGGAATCTGTTAGGGGCGTAGATAGCCAAACGCCCTTAATATCCATGAATTTCGGCAGCAGTACTGTCAGAGGAACGAATAAAATAATCTGCCGTAAAAGGACTATAATACTTGCCAGTGAGCCTTTCCCGAGCGCCTGGAAGAAGGTAAGACCGATAATAAAAACCCCCGCTACAGGGAAAAGGCTAAACATTAATCTGAAGAAATCGACACCTTCAGCTACAATAGCGGCATCTTTAATAAACATTGAAAGCATAACTGAAGGGACCAGCTGGAATGGAATCCAGAAGCATAGGGCCAGCGCAGTAGCTCCAATTGTAAAAGTGTTGGTTATCTTTTTTACCCTCTCATTCAATCCGGCCCCATAGTTAGTTCCTACTGCCGGTTGAAATGCCTGACTTATTCCCCATAAGGGGATAAATGAAAACATCATTATTCTAAGGGATGCACCCATTAAGATGATTTGAGAATTTCCGCCGTATTGCGCTGCCATATTATACAGAACGGTTTGCTGAATAAAAGCCATGACCTGCATCAGCATGGCAGAGAGACCGACCGAGAATATCTGCGGTAAAAGATCAGTATGGATCTTAATGCCGTTAAAGCGGACATTTTGGCTTTCTTTAATAAAGTAGAATAATGTAATGGCAGCCTGAATAATTTGTGATGTTACCGTAGCAACCGCGGCACCTTCAATTGCATATTCTCCAAATGATAAAATAAATATCGGATCAAGTACAATATTAAGAACAGCGCCTATGCCCATAAACGTCATCGCTTTTTTCATGAGTCCTTCTGCCCGTATAATCATGTTGGCGCTTTGGGCAAAGTTCACAAAAATTGAACTTAAAAAGACTATGCGAAGATACCTGACACCCAGCTCCAATATTTCTCCTTCCGCACCGCTTATTAATAACAGTTCCCGTGTAAAAACAAAACCCAATAGAGTTACTATTGATGAAAGAATAAGAATTAGCACTAGAAGATTACCCATAATTTTATTTATTGTTTCACTGTCTTTTTTCCCGATTGCTCTTGATAACAGTGATGCAGAGCCGATTCCTATGAGTGTTGCTATGCCGGAGTTAAAAAGCGTAAAGGGATAGGCCACCGAAATCGCACCCATAGCTTCAGGGCCGATAAGCTGTCCTGCATATACGGCATCCATAAATGAATAAAGACCGATTACCAGCATGCCTATAATGGCAGGTATGCTAAGTTTAAGCATGAGTTTAAATGGAGTTTCCTGCAGTAGTTCTGTTCTCATTTGAGTCATTTCTTTTCCTCCTTTTATTATTCCGACGCTTGCGTCGGTTTAATTGCAAAAAAAATATAATAGCATTGCAATATTTTCACATTATTCAAGCGAGTCCAGGAAGAGCTTATATAGAATGTTAAATAGCGCAGTTCTTTGTTCAGAAAAAACGCTTGAGTCTGAATAGAGGTTCTGCGCAAATAATAGTGCATTGATTATTCTGCTGATAAACAACTGCTTTCCTTGATCAGAGATACTAAAACCTGACATGGTTCTGATCTGCCTGTTTAATAAATTCAGGCTTTCTGCTTGCAATTCAAGAAATAGCTTTTCAAAATCATGATCATAAAGTATCTCGTAGGAAAACATGAGATACAGCTTTCTTTCATCTGTTTTCTGTACAATACGGTTAATAGCTGTTTCACTTAAAAGTGCACATATTTCTTCCTTTGACCCATTTCCAGTAAGCTCAATTTCATCAAAATAACGCTTATTTCCATATCTCATTATATCGAAGATTATTTCTTTGGTACTGCCATAATAGTGATATAAACCACCTTTGGAGAGACTTGTTCCTGCTACTATGTCTTCCATTGTGGTGTTTCTATAGCCTTTATCCAAAAAGACCTTCAGGGCTGCCTGGCGTATCTCCTGTAAGCGTTCTTCTCTGGTTTTTCTGTTGTATGTCCCCATACCATGGCCCCTTTGATTGTATATTAATTATTTACGAAAATGATAAGCATTATCAACTCCCAGGGGTATTGTTTTTAACCCGGGAGGTATTAGCGGCAATAAAATATCGTTGTGAGAAAAGGCGGGGTACCATGTCCGGCGGGAAAAAGCTGGAGCCCTAATTTATTTACTCCGTAGCTGACGCGTAATCGCTGAGATTCTTATATGCCTGCATAAACTCCTGCATGGCTTGAATGGAATCGCTGCTGATCACATGCTCAATGGCGCAGGCGTCCTTATCTGCCGTGCCATAGTCCAATTTCAAAATGTCCGTAAAAAACTCCCGGATTGTATGATGCTTATTTGCAGTGAATTCAGCCAGTTTTCTTCCCACCGGCGTCAGGAAAATTTCTCCGTATTTTTCGTTGGTGATTAACCCTTTGTTGGAAAGCGTCGCCATGGCGCTGTTGGTGCTGGCTTTGGTAACGCCCAACCGCTCAGCGATATCGGACACCCTTGCGCCGCGCCCTTCCTCTGAAAGCTCGTATACTGCTTCCAAATAATTTTCCATGGTAAATGACAGCTTTTCCATTGGTTTTCCTCCTTGAGGCGGTCAAATATTCTTTTTAGCGCTGGAGTTTTTCCATAACCCGCCGCCTGTTTTGGTAACCCGCCCCTCAAAGAGGCGGGGGGCATCTTTTCGCCTGGTTATATTGTTCTAACAATAATATTGTATCCTTTTTTAATCCTAAAATAAAGGCCCATGTACCGCTGCGGCCGCCTTAAGCGGCCGAAAAGCGTGGGTACGTTCTAATTACAGTTACAACGCTTAAGAGTGATGTCATACGGAGCTGCGAAAGGAGCACATTTTTTACCCTTAAACCAGGTGTAGAAAATAACAAACAGTTCGGTTAAAGCTTTTTGGTGTTTGGTTTTAGGTGAGGCCAAGAGGTATATTTCAGCATCAATATAATTGTATCTGTCCTCCGAATTTTGGGATAATTTTAATAATTCCTCGTAGGTGGCCTTTCTGCCACCGTAACGGTAAGCTTCTGCTTCTTCCATTAATATACCGAGCCCTTAACTAGATTTAGAAGCTGAATCACTTATGGAAGATAATATTGCTATTTCCATGCCGTTTCTGGTGATGATGATATCTTCCTTACCCGCAAGCATCAGGTATTTTCCGAAATTGTTCTGGAGTTCTGTTGAATTAACTTTCATGGCTCAGCCTCCTAAATAACCTTATTAGCTAATTTAGCTATATTAGATAATATGATTATATGCAACAGAGTAAGCTCCATCAAGAGCAGAATAGCAATGAATTTACCGTCGGAATGGTAAAGGGAACGCCGTAAACAGCACCTGGAAAATAGATATTGGAAAAGCGTTTCAAACAAGAACCTGTTGAAAACACAGCGGGGACTCTCTGAATCCATTTTTGATGATAAACAGAAATTATTTGACATATTATATATGTATGATATTATACAAGTATAATAAGAAACATATATAATATAAGAAGGTGTTATTTATGTCACTGAAATATGGAATTCTTGGTTTATTAAGCTATGGAACTATGACCGGCTATGATATTAGCAAGTACTTCAAAGAATCGGTGGGCTATTTCTGGAATGCACAACAGAGCCAGATTTATCGAGAACTGACTGCTCTGGAAAAGGAGGGGTTGGTAAAATATGAACTGGTTATTCAGAGTGATAAACCTAACAAAAAACTGTACCGACTAAACGATCAGGGCCGCGAGCGCTTAATAGAATGGCTAAGCGATAAGAATATTGATGATTCTTTTATTTTTAGAAACCCTCTTTTACTAAAGCTATTTTTCAGTTCCAAGGTACCTGTAAACAGGGTAATAAGCATGCTTGCAAGCTACAAGGACAGATGTGAATCAGAGGCCAGGCAACTGGCTGTTAATACCAGCGATATCTCTGCTTACGAAAATATGGCAGATAATTCTGATGAATCATTGTACTGGAAAATGACGATTACTTTTGGGTTGGGTACTTATGATTTTTGTGCCCGGTGGGCTCAGGAATGTATTGATATTCTAAATAAAAAGGAGGAAGAAGGAAATGATTAAGAATATTTTATTGATCAATGGAAGCCCTAGAGGCGGAAAAAGCAACACTTTACAGCTAAGCAACAGCTTTCTAGCCGGGTTTCTCGATGTTAATAAGAATATAAATGTAGAGACAATAACTCTTAAAGATCAGAATATTCAAACATGTAAGGGGTGCTTCAACTGTTGGAATAATGAACAAGGTAAATGTGCTTTAAAAGATGATATGCCGGGTCTTTTGGAGAAATTTTTGGCCGCCGATCTTGTTATCTGGAGCTTCCCGCTTTATCATTTCGGGATGCCTTCTATAGTCAAAGCCTTCCATGAAAGAACTCTGCCGGTAATGCTGCCTTTTATTGAGCGGTATGCGGATGGATCTTGCACCCACCCGCTGCGTGACCAACGATATCATGAAAAAAAGCATTTAATAATCAGTACCTGCGGTTTCTGCTCTGCTAAAAATAATTATGAAGCCCTGACGAGGCATCTGGATAGGCTGCATGGCAGCAACTATGAAAAGATCTATTGTGTGGAGGGTGAATTATTACGGGTGCCTCAGCTTGCAAATATAACCCAGCCATACTTGGAGGCAATAAAGCAGGCGGGGATAGAATATGCACGCTCCGGCAGTATAAGCCAAGAAACACATGCAATCTTGGATACGCCCATGGTTGAAGAAGAAGCTTTTATTGAAATGGCCAATGCCAGTTGGGGCATAGAAGCCAAGAAAACTACAACTCAAAATACCAACAATCTAAAGGCCTATAATTTTATGCGGCAGATGCGAGCTTCTTTTAATTCTGAAGCCAGTAAGGGTATCGAAGCGATATTACAAATAAACTATACAGATTTGAATGAAAGCTATCAGTTTATTATTAAAGACCAGGCATGCGAACTAGCTGCGGGAACCGAACATAGTCCTAAAACTATTATAGATACCGACTTTGATACCTGGATGAAGATATCAGAAGGCAGCCTGGATGGGCCACAGGCTATGATGCAAAAGAAAATGCGGGTATCAGGTGATTTTAATTTTATGATGGTAATGAACGATATTTTTGGGGGTAGAAGAACTAACAACAAGCAGTCAATAAAAGCAGCAGAAAATACTAATAAAAAATCAAAAATGATCTTGTTTCTGTTGCCCTGGATTATTCTCTGGGTTATACTGCCCTTTAATACGCTTAATGCTGCGATGGCAGCCCTAGCTGCATCCTGCCTTATTGGAGCTGCTGGGGAATTAAAATGGGATTTAACCATATATGAACGTATTAATCCAATTATCCTGACCGCCGTTCTCACCCTGGTTATATTTGATTTGGCCAGTCTACAGATTCTTATTGCGGTCTCATATTTATTATTTGGCCTTATATGGTTGGCTTCATTTTTTGTAAATATTCCACTTACTGCCTGGTATTCACGTTATATGATGGGAGATAAGGCCCTGGCAAATAGCCTGTTTATCGAAACCAATCGGATACTAACGGTATTATGGGGCTTATTATATGTATTAACCACAATATGGACTTATTATCTCTGGTATACGCCGTTATTCTTATACAGTGGTCTTATTAACCAAATAGCCCCAATACTAATGGGTATATTCACCGCATGGTTTTCCAAATGGTACCCGGCCAGAGTGGCAAGAGGATAGCACCGAATGCATCATAGGGCGTAAAGAAAGTTGAGTCAATAGCTTACTTGCTTGTTGCACTTGGTCTTCAACTTACTTTACGTCTTTATTCTAATAAAGTTTTCTCAAGATAATGCGATAGCAAGCATCTCTGGTCTCCAGTTGACCGTCAACCAATTAGCCAACTCATCCTTATCCTTAACCCAACCCAAATCCTTCGGCGTCTCTGTCGCCCTTTTCTTTTAGCAAATAGGCCCCCGCTCCAATCAACGAGATTCCGGGCAACTACCAATATTAGGTCAGAAACGACAATGCAAATACGCAGACGCAAGGAAAACCTTGCAGCCTGCGCCACTGATAATGACTATATTAAAGAACCCTTTTTATCTCTGGAAGGGCCTTTTCCGGCTCCAGCATGATATGCAGGGTGTTAGCAATAATGACCGCATCAAAGCTATCAGGATAACCGCCTTGTATTGAAATCATATTCTCTGAACCCATTATTTTACACACTCCACCCCAGACTTTGCTGCTGGAGGGTGTAGAGTCTCTCATACAATCCTTTATTTGCCATGAGCTCTTCATGAGTGCCTTGCTCCACAGCCCGACCCTGATCCAGAACAATGATTTTATCGGCGCCCGCCACGGTTCTCAGGCGATGGGCAATTACAATAACGGTTTTTCCTTCAATAAGTTTTGAAATTGCATGCTGTATGAATACCTCATTTTCCGGGTCCAGAGAAGCGGTGGCTTCATCCAGGAGCACAATGGGCGCATTTTTCAAGAGGGCCCTGGCAATGGAAATTCTTTGTCTCTCGCCCCCGGAAAGGGTGCTCCCGTTTTCTCCCAATATGGTCTGGTAGCCATTCGGCAGCCGTTCTATAAATTCATCACAGCAGGCAGCCTCCACCGCCTCCATTACCTGTTCCCTGGTGGCATTTAAATTGCCGATGCGGATATTGTTGTAAACGGTATCGCTAAACAGCACCACATCCTGAAATACAAAGGACATATAGCTCATCAGATGTTCCGGGTCCAGGGTCCTGACATCAATACCGCCAATCTTTACCGCTCCCCGGTCAACATCCCAAAACCTCGCAATAAGCCTGGAAATGGTACTTTTGCCGCTGCCTGACGGCCCTACCAGAGCGGTAACCCCGGCGGCCGGAATAGAAATATTTACGTTCTTTATCACTGCTTCCTCAGGAGAAAGCTCTCCACTGTAGCTGAAGGAGACATTCTGGAATTCAATATTGTATCTCTTTATTGCCTTTTCTGTATCTCCTTCCATTACCGGCGTTGTAAACAGGGTTCTCATACGCCTGGTTGATGTTTGCATGTACAGAAGCTCAGGCAGCAGGGTAAGCTCTGTAAGTATCGGCCCATATATTCTTACTACGATTAAAAAGAACATAAGTAAGGGAACAAATTCAATTTCCCCCCCGGTCAGCAGGAAAGTTCCTGCAAAAACCGTTAGGCCAATCCCGGCCTGAACCACGAGCTGAGCCCCGGTAATAAAAATGCCGAAAATGAACTCCATTTTTATGGACATTTTCATCATCAAACGCAGGGCTTTATCAAGGGCGGAAAAGCTGCTCCCCTCCAACCGGCAGGATTTGATCACCTTGATGCCCTCCAGGTACTCCTGCACCTGGTCCGAGGCCTGCAGTTTCGATTCCACATGCTTTTCGCTGAGTCTTTTCTGAATCTTCCGGCTCCAAACTATAATCAAAAAGGCAATTGGCACGGTAATAAATACCGTCAAGGCCAGTCTCCAATCAAAAACGGCCAAGAGAGCACAAATGAAGGTTATCGAAATAGCATGGGCTATAAGCTGCGGGATTATATGGCTCAGGACATGTTCACTGGTGGTGCAGTCGCCCATTATGTTGGTTGTAAGCTCTGATAAATCTTTGCTGTTAAAAAAGCTCATGGGAAGCTTCCTAAGATGTTCAGCAACATTGATTCTCATTGTTTCCGATTCCATGTAGGAAGCAACATAGGTTTTTCTGTAATCATATTTAAGGGCCTTAAACACCAGAATAGCCCCTATGATCCCCAATCCAAATAACATCCACATATTTGTCCAGGAGATTTCCTCTCCCATCATTGGCTTTAACAGCTCTGCAAATATTTGAATAGTAATTATAAATGGAATCATTAAAGATAAATTAGTAAGGGTACAGGCTGCAATGGCTTTCTTCAGATCCGAGTAACCTTTATCGCTTAACATTAATGTGTTTTTTAGACTATACATTTTTTCGCTGTCCCCTTCCTGCTGGCAATTTTCCATTCCAGGGTCTCAGTATACATATCCCACATTTCCCTGTATTTCCCGTTTTGCTCCAGCAGCTCCTGGTGAGTACCCTGTTCTACCAGCTGTCCTTTATCCATAACTATAATTTTATGGGCGCTGCGTATACTGGACAAACGATGAGCAATAATGACCACCGTCTTATCCTGCATTAGTTTTTCAAAAGCCTTTTGTATCAAGTGTTCATTTTCCGGGTCGGCAAAAGCAGTGGCCTCATCCAGCACTATAACCGGTGCATCTTTTACGATAGCCCTGGCAATAGCGATACGCTGCTTCTCTCCGCCTGAGAGGTGTACTCCTTTCGTGCCGATAACCGTGTTATAGCCATCAGGCAGCTTTTCAACAAACTCCTGGCATTGGGCTGCTTTGGCAGCAGCAATAACCTGTTCATCACTGGCCTGTTTATTGCCGATGCGGATATTTTCCATGATGCTCTGTTTAAACAGGAATACATCCTGGAATACAAAACTAACCTGCCCCATCAAATAATCCAGCTTCATATCTTTGATATCCACGCCGCCGATTCGTATGCTTCCTTCGTCAACATCAAAAAATCTGGGTATGAGATGAGCGATGGTGCTCTTCCCTCCGCCGGAAGGACCAACCACAGCCGTAATCTCTCCCTGCCTGGCTTTAAAAGAGAGGTTGGACAATGCCTCCGCATCACTATTTTGATTATAGGAAAACGATACGTTTATAAACTCAATATCAGAACCCTCGCAAGTCCTGGGATCGTCTGTTTCCGGCATTATATTTTGCTGCAAAACATAATCCATGCGTTCGATACCGCCATAGATATGCATTCCCCCGCTGGTAACGTACAAAATCTTCATCATAACCGAAGCAATTGAAGGAACAAACACCAGATAGAAAATAAAGGTCAGGGCATAAGCCCTGTAATCATCAGTGTTCAACCCAATCAGAATCCCAACCGGTATTATAAACAGATATATATTGTTTATAACAGTGGAAAAGGCCGACATATAATTTTCCCAGCTCAAGGTAAAAGGGAGAACAAAACCAGTGTAGGCTTTAATGGTTTCATGCAGCTGGCGGAAGGAATAGACGGTCTGGTTAAAGGCTTTTACCACCGAGATACCCCGAATATATTCCACCGAAGCGTTGTTCATATCCTCCAGGGTCGCCTGATACTTATCCGCCATAGCCTTGGCTCCCTCATTTCCATAAGCCTTGATCTGAATCGCAAAGGCCATGACTATGCCAACTGCAGCCGCCAAGCCGAAGCGCCAGTCAACCGCCAGCAAAATAACCAGCATGACTACCGGCGCCACCATAGAGGCTACAATATCCGGGAGCTGATGGGCAATGAATCCTTCCAGCTTCTCTATGTTCTCATCCATCACCTTGCGCAGCTTCCCGCTGCCAAAGCTTAAATGAAAACCCAGCGGCAATCGGGCAATATGGGCGGCAAAGTTGAGTTTTAAAATATACAAAGTACCGAATGCCGCCAGGTGGGAGCACATTAAAGCGGCAAAATATAGCAAAACATTACCGATGACTCCGCCCAGGGCTATCCATCCGTACACAAGAGTCTTATGTACATCAAGATTATGAAAGTCTGGATAAATGCTGATAATTTCACTTATGATATAGTAAATAGCAATAAAAGGCACGAAAGCAGCGATGGAAGCAAGGGCTGACAATATTGCCGAACTGATCACCAGAGTCCTTTTGGCAGCAGTAAGCTCTATGAGCCTGGCCATACCACTTTTTGCTTTTACATCCTTCTTTTCATTCTTCTCCATTTTTAAAACTCCTTTAGCAAAAAATAAAGCTAATCATTCCCTGTCCACTCTTCCAATTCTTCCGGCGGCCATCCTTTTGCGGTTTTTCCACCCTTTTTAAATCTAAAATCACACTTATCGGCACCATTTCCGATGGTTTGGGTTCTGGTAAAACCAATCCCCAACGCCTGAAACATCGGATAATCTCCCAGGCACAAATAAGGCAGGTATTTTTCGGCACCCTGTTTTTTATAAAACTTGCAGATTGCACACTCCATCGTATCCAAACCGAAATCATGGTTCGCACCATCAGCCTCAACAAACCTGGTGACAAAGCCCTCTGGATATTCACGCAATAGAGATCTTTCTGTTTGTTTTCTTCTCTTCTTTATGAAATAACTTGACAGCATATATTTTCCTGTCAGCCGGCACAGCAGGCGTGGCTTGGAGTTGAACAATGTCTCCATGGTTTCGTATACAACTCGGCCAATTTCATGTTTCCCTAATCCTTCCCCTTCCAGGGAACGTATTATCGCCAATAGCGCGGCTCCTCCAACCAGATTGTATGTGCCGCTGTTTTGTTTACCACCAATATAAGGTATTTGGGGAATAAGGCCGGAATATTCACGTTCACAAGTTTCATGGATTTCAGCTATTTTGGCTTCGTCAAAATGCCTTTTTAACGATCGTCGCGTACACTTGAACATCCTGGCAAAATCTTTTATCATTTTTGCCTGCATATCCAGGTAATAATTGTTATCAGCACCCTGCTTCATTTTAACTGCCCCCTATGTTGAATTTTATATACTCGAGTTGTGCATATACATGTTAGTTCATAATAATGCTCATATTCATAAGATTGAACTGATTAATAATCCTTTAATACCAGCCCCTCCTTAAACTACCATGCCGGAAGCATGCATTTGTTTCCTGGGTCCGTGAGGACTCTGCATGACCTGCAGCATTTGGCGAAGCAATGCCACAACCCCCTGATACCCGTATGGCTGTTGAGCAATATTGAAGGGAACTGTTTTAACTCCTGACCCGAAGCTCCCGGTATCAAAACCGATTGCTAAATCAACGTTAACTCTTCCCTTTAATTCCGCCATAGTTGGATGTATATTGGCAAAAACTTTTGTTCGCGGTTTGTTTCGGCCAAGCCAATTAATATGTTCCCGATCGGCATTTAGTATGTGATCAGTAAAAATGCAAGGCACACTAAATCCATATTCATTTAAAGCCCGGGCCAGTTCAAAAGGGCTTGAGTATGCCGTTTCCCCGACAGCCACCGAAATATTCCCCAACATATTTCGATACAACCTAACCGCATTCTCGGCCTCTGTGCGAAAACAATCAGTTTTAAGGTCAGTATCCAGGAATACCTCCAATCGCCGATAATTATTATTAATTGACTCTATCCCATATTCAACCGGCACATAACAGTAAGAAATCCCAAGTTTATCATACATAGATTTTCCTGCAAGTATGCCTCCGGGCTTAACCAGGATATTAAGGGACGATCTCCCCATAAGGTATAATTCTTCGAGACTCGAACATGCAGCAATATGACGCACATAAGATCTTTTGGAGCTCAGAACAACCTGATAGAATTCGCTATTAAAATCCAATGGGGCATAGCTGCCAATGATATTTATTCCTCCGTCCTTCTCTGCCGCAGCAGGAATAAAATCATAAATCGACTGCTGCATAATCAGATTCGGCAGGGTACTCGCAGCCACGGTAAAAGGATTCATATGACATGCACGCACAGGTATCCCATGATTCTTTTCCAACTCCCCTGCTATCTGTTCATAATCAGGTGCAAGGAGATCATCAATGGCATAAATAAGCATAGCTTTCGGTTTAGGCTCTACAGTATAGAGTATTTCAGCTGCCGCCTGGTATACTTTTTCCAGGTGCTGGCCGGTCGCTAGATCATCATTATTATGAATAAAAAACAAACGTTCTTTAAAGCCTGGGTGAAGTCCGTTTATAGCATCGTGCCTGCCACAGCCGGCAGGTGCTGCGATGAGCATTACCGATTCGGGCAGCAGCAAACCAAATCTGATTATGTCCCATCCTCCTGCCCCTGGAAGATAGTCATGAAGGCTACCTGAAGACATCACCCCTTTTCGCTCCAAACCGTTAATCCCGTTTATTTCACCTATAGACAAGCAAAATGTTTCATCCATTAAGGCCACCTCCAGATCTTTGACCAAAATCTGAGCATTTTAAGATTTTTCGGCCTGATCACTCATTATATCCACCTATACCACATACAGACAGTAAAATAGAAAAATCAGATTTGATTTTGTAATTAGTACTACAGTAATATCAAACAACTAAGCACTAATTGTTAGTATATACTAACAATTAGTGAAATAAAAAATAGCTCTCCAGCTATCTGATATTGATTATCATTATTATTATAGTATAACTACCTTGCATCTTTGTCAACCCCAAAGTTCAAAGGTTTTCCTTGCATAGTTTTATCAACAGCCTCTTCACATTGCCATAATTCATAGCTGGACAAATCCAGGTTTTAACTTTACTTGGGGTTGCTCTGGTTGAATGTTGTAAATCGATGATCTTTTATGATAATGAGAATATTCGCTCTTCCCAATTTTCTGAAGATTTAGGCAAATCCCCAAAAAGAAACAGGGGGATAAAATGTCCCCCTGTCATTGTCGATTGCAACGCTTAATATATCCACTTAACTTTTATGTTGCGAATACTAATTGCAAATAAGAAAATAGTAAATCCGGCCAGCACTAGGATATTCAACAGCGGAGTCAGTATAAAATTGTGGCCGGTGATAGCGAACTTCAAGACATCAACCCCATAGGTCAGAGGAGCGATATATGATAAGGGCTGCAAAATCAAGGGCAGGTCCCCTACCGGGATAAATAAACCACAGAGGAAAACCATGGGGAAGCGGAAGAAATTGGAGAAAGTCTGGGCTTCGAATACCTGATTGGCGGATACGGAAATAAATAAACCCAGAAAGGTTGAAGTAATCGCTATCAGAACTATACCCAGCAGCATTGTCCCCCAGTTAATCGGCGATAAATCCATTAAAAAGCCGGCCATTATTATCGGGACAAAAGCATTTATTATCCCAAATACAATAGCCCCGGAGGTTTTCGCCAGCATCAGTTGACTCAACTCTATGGGTGCTAGCAGCAGGCGTTCAAAAGAACGACTGCTTCTCTCAAAGGTAATGGTAACCGACAGCATGGAGGTAGTACCAAACAGAATCGACATGGCAATGACTCCCGGCAATACTGCTTCGATGTTGACATTTCCAGGCGTTTTTAGGAAAAACATGAGCGTCCAGGCCAAAGGGAAAATAATCCCCCAACTTATATTAGGTGGTTTAAGGTAGTAATTTCTCATGTCTTTCATAAAAATGTTGCCGAAAGCAATCCCTGATTTCATTTACCAGGTCCTCCTTTTTCCTTTTCCTTCTTCATTTTATCCAGTTCAATACCGGTAATATCGACAAACACATCCTCCAGCGATGGCTTGATTATTCTGGCTTCGTAAACCACGATATGGTTTTGCTCAAAAAACTTCATGAACGGCATAAGCTGAATGGTTGATGGCGAGTAAATCCGCATCGAATTATTATCAATCAGCTCAACCTGGTAATCTGCAAATTCTTCCGCTATAAGCTCCTTTATGCCGGGAACACTATTCCCCAGGCTGAAGTGAACCACCTGCAGGTTCTGGGTCTCCCGCATAAGCTCCTCAATCGTACCCGTCCGGACTATCTGCCCGTTTACGATAAAGGCTATGCGCTGGCACAGGCGTTCCGCTTCTTCGATATAGTGGGTAGTAAGGAAAATGGTGGTACCCTGCTGGTTCAAGTCTAGTATCAATTTGCGAATCTGCCTGGCACTGCTTACATCTATACCCGTGGTTGGTTCATCCAGAAATAGCAGTTGGGGATTGTGAATAATCCCGGCCGCTATAGTCAGCTTTCTTTTCATGCCCTTGGAGTATTGTTTAAAGGGTTTTTCGGCTGCTTCAAGCAGATCAAATTGTTCCAAAAGTTCACGAGCTCGCTTCTCCCGAGCTTTTTTTTCCATTCCATAAAGGGCTCCGCAAAAACACAGGTTTTGAAATCCATTCATTTCATCATAGAGATTGCTCTCATCCGATACTATTCCCATAAATTTTTGAGCTTTCTTTATCTGCCTGCCGTCCACCCCGGCAATTTCAATTGAACCACCGCTAATCCTGGCCAATCCTGTCAACATGTTGATGGTGGTCGTTTTGCCTGCTCCATTGGGTCCCAGAAAACCAAATATTTCTCCCCTCTCCACTGAAAAGGAAACTCCCTTTACGGCGGTAAAATCACCATATTTTTTACTGAGATTATCTACCTGCAGAATTTTCAAATTCCGCCTCCTTTCCAGAACAAGGTTCCTGATAAAAAAACTCTAATTAAGCTTCTAATTTTTGTCAAGCGAAAGCAAAGCAGGATGCCTGAATTAGTTAATATGGCTGCCTGCTTATATGCTCTCATACCGGTCAGGCCTCCGGTTTTTCTTCCCGGATGCAAGCATGTTCTTCCTCGGTGCCATGACATTCCTTAATCTGTTCCGCAGAACAGTCCCCAACTTTTCCTTCGCGCTTATCCGGATGTTGGCAGTTGCAGTTATTACAACACATTTATTATCCCCCCCTTTCCCAAGCTATAGAATGCCTATTTAGCGTTAAGCACTGACTTTTCACCAGGCTTTATAAAATATGACCCCGGGCCGGCATTGGCGCCGGATCTCTTCTCCCCTACTTCCCAACCGTTGCGCAGCTGCTCCCGTAAAACGGAGATGCTCTCATCCATTTGCAGCAGCTTCTCCAATACCTTCTTTTCATTCGGGGTAGTGGTATGCAATTTATAGATTCCTCCATTTTTCATAACCACCCGGTGATGGGCAATTAGGGCCAGCATCGGATCATGGGTTACCAGCACCACTAGTTTGCCTTCAACCGCCAATCTTTTCATGGCCTGCAAACGGTCAATGCCGGCATTTTCTATCTCGTCAATCAAGACCACCGGGGCATCGCTGATTAAAGCTACATCAGCAATCATCAGGGCTCTCGATTGTCCGCCGCTCAGAACCGTAAGCTTGCTTTGGGGTTCGATAGGCTCGCCTGTCAGCTGGTTGGCATAGCTTATTACTTCTCGCGCAATCGCTTCCGGGTTGACTGCTTTTCTGCTGTGACCGTGCATGCACAAAAATTCTTCCACCGCCATATCGATAACAAAATTCATGTTCTGCGACACCTCAGCCACCTGACTGCGCAGAGAACTGGGCTGGTCATGCTCAAATTCAGACATATTATCGAATATAATATGTCTTTGGGACGGCGTATCGCCCTGGGCATATTGTTCGATATCGGCGATAAGCTGGCTCTTGCCTGATCCTGTAGCCCCTACAACCGCCAGCACCTCGCCGGCTTTAATCTCCAGGTTCTGCACCGGCTCCGGCTGGCCCGACTTATCTTTACCACCTGTAATGGTAATTGTTTTAATCATTAGCCCACCTTCCCAAAATCCACTTTTTTAACATTCCCCATCTGATAATGGCTGCCAATCATGGTTTCACCGGTACAATAAGAACAGATTGCGGCCGGCATGGAACATCGCAATTCCTTACCCTCGATCTTGTCTACCGTCAAACTCCGGATAATCTCTTTTTTCAAATGCAGACTCCCTTGACCGTTAAGCCCGTTGACCGCAATAATTTTAGCAGCCGGGTTTACCATTTCCACCCTCTGCCAGAATACCTCGCGTTCCGCCTGGGAAACGATATCCCCCTTGGTTATCACGACCAGATCGGCCGTGCTCAACATCGGTCCTACTTTAGCGGGAGTATCGATACCGCTTAGATTATCGATAACACAAATAGACAAACACCCCTCCACCGCCGGCGCACATCGGTGGCAAAGTCCTGCTGTTTCCAAGATCAGCACTTCCGCCTCATGGTCTTGGGCCCAGCTGTAAATCTCCTCCAAATTGGCGGCATAGTAATGATCTGGACATAGATAATCACTTAATCCTACCGCTACGGGTATGCCCAGAGTTTCATAGCGCTTGTCATCGCTTGTTTCCAAACAATCGATTTTACAGGCGGCGGTCTTGATATTTTCTACCAGGAGCTGCCGGATAACATGCAGCATAACCGTGGTTTTGCCTGCTGAAGGCGGTCCGGTAACAACAACAAAGTGCAAAATTGACACCTACTTCCACATTTTTTTAAGCACATCACTTGCGATTCAGCTTTGTCTCCTGCCAATATAATAACCCCTTAATCAGCCGTTGCTTTAAGGAAGTCTTCCCAGCCATTCCAGATCAGCTTTATTTCCTCCCGCTGCAGCACATCCGGAACCTCTCCGGACACAGCCGGGATAAATCCCTGCATATCTAAAAATTCCTGTACAGTCTGAGAAAAAATGAATTCAACTACACTCCTTACCATCTCATACTTGCCCTTGCCCACAGCAACCACCTGCGGCATACAGAACGCTCCTTCTTCCATCCATAATATCCCGGTATTCTTAAGCCGGGAAAAACGCGAAAAAGCAATATTCACCATACCATACGGGTATTCCCCCTCATCGACCGCATTAACTACATCAATAGGACTGCCCAGGAAAGAGCAATTATCAATAAAGTGCTCATAGCTTTGCGGGTAATTCACTTTCATAGTTCCCTCTATAACTTTTGATATGGTGCGTTCACGATCAGGTATCCTTATTTTCCCCCTATATTTCTTATCATGAAAATCCTGCCAATGTTTGGGCAGATCATCTTCCGAACTAGTGTTTTTATTATAAATAACACCGAAAGGTATGACTGTAAATGGATGAAAACGCTGTTGCTTATCTTCAAAGCCCAGGCTTTTCAAATTGTCTGCCAAAGGCAATTCCGTCAATTTCTCGAAATGCTCCAGAATATCATTTTCTCCTAACCTGCCAAAATCAGTAGCATGGCCGATATACAAAGCAGGAGTGATTCCTTCACGTATACTTTTTAACAGTTTGCTCTCATGGTCCAGGCGATGCGGTTCATCCTGAAGCTCAAATTCCCCTTCCAGCCCTTCTCTTTTTATAAATTCCCTGATCATATTAAAAAAGGTGCGGCTGATATTCATTGGACAATGCAATATAATATTTTCCAAATTATTTTCTCTCCTTTTCACTTCATAGCTGATTTACACAGAATCCCTAGATATGTTTATGTATTTCAATCCACCCTCCGGAATCCTGTTCAGCTTCCTTAATAATCCTAAAACTTGGTATTCCGGCTTTGACAGCCAGATCTTTCATGTCTTTACCGGAAGGTCTTTTTACCCCTTGTTTTTCCAGCATGTTTTTACGCTCAGCCATAAGCCTTTTGCGCATGGAATTGGGAATATAACGTCCCAATCCTCCCCCGATCAAAGCATTGCCCCCAACTTTTAACACCCGGTATATCTCGCTCAGACCTTTAATTTTATCTTCCCAAAACCAGAATGACCCACGGCTGATAATAAAATCAGCGAATTCATCCGGGAAAGACAGTTCTTTGCATACATCAGCCTCTACAAACCAAGCTTTATTGTCCACGTCAGCTTCCTTATGGCTTTGGCGGGCAAAATCAAGAGCCGCCGGATCTATATCGAGGTAATATATGTTCATAGCGGTAATCTTGGCCAGTTCAGTACCTACATAACCATTACCGGTTCCGATGTCCAAACATATACCTTCTTCCAGGCCATAATCATCTGCACATTGCTGAGCCAGCAACGGATAAATCGGAAGCAGGCTTCGGTATGAATATTTGCCTGTCCCTTCTGTTTTATTAAGCAATTTAATCATCTCCTTGATTATTTATTTCAATAAAGTCATTACCTTTACGGATCAGCTCCAATATCTTCCTTACTGATTTTTTTTGCGCAATAACAAGTAAATAAAAAATGGAGCACCAATTAATGAAGTTATAATCCCTACCGGAAGCTCCATGGGCTGAAAGGCTATTCTGGCCACCATATCCGCCGATATCAGCAATAATGCTCCTAATATTGCTGAAAATGCCGTCAGATAGCGGTAATCATTGCCAACCATCAATCGGGCGGTATGAGGAGCAACCAAACCCACAAACCCAATTGTCCCGGCCACAGCAACTGCACTGCCTGCCAAAAGAGCAGCACATAACAGTATTATAACTCTATGGGACTCTATGGAAAGACCCAGACTCCTACCTACTTCATCACCTAATAAGAATAAATTCATCTTGGGACTGAGATACAGCGCAGCCATGAAGCCAAAAACAGTATAAGGCCAAATTTGCTGGAAATAGGTCCAGCTGCGCCCTGATAACCCCCCCAGCAACCAGGCGTAGGTAACTTCCAGGCTATCGCTGTATATGGTCATAAGCCCTGATGTGAAAGCTGATAGCATAGCCGATATGGCTACTCCCGCCAGAACAATAGTAACTTCGGTACTCACTCTTTCGCTCCTGGCAAGAAAATATACTGTCAGAGCCGCCAGCATAGCACCCAGAAATGCCGTCGGCGGAACCAGCGCGGGATGGTTAGGTAGCAGTATCATTATAGCTACTGCGCCTAATCCGGCTCCCGAATTAACCCCAATTATTTGCGGGGATGCCAGAGGGTTGCGCAGCACTCCCTGCAGCAAAGCCCCGGCAACCGCCAGATTGCAGCCGACTAAACCGGCAATAATAGTGCGAGGCAGACGTATATTATAAATCACCTGTTCAGCTAGAGCATTGTCGGAGCACTTTATAAGCGATACTACTACTTCCCTTAAAGCGAAGGATATTGTGCCGACTCTAATACTGATTAAAGCAGCGCATATAAGGGCGATGGTAAAAATAATAATGTATCGAATCCGAACGTTTTGCAGCAACAATTGCATTATTCAGCCCTTACTGTTTGAATATTTCCGGGTAGATTATTTCCGCTGTAATCTGCATGGCTTCTTCTATACTTATTGTTCCAGGATTGATGGTTCCAGGAAGCAAATATACATTGCCATTTTTCACTGCCCGCAAATCCTTATACAGAGGATCTTTGTAGTATTTTTCTAATATTTTTTGGGCATCCTCACCCTTGGCAGCTTTACTGCCATCACCTTTAACGGATCCACTACGTATCAGTATTACATCCGGATCCTGAAGAATAATGGTTTCTATATCATAGCTAACGGCCGAACCTACTCCGCTGCTTTCCTTGGAAACCAGAGGCAGATCAGGTGATACTACATTTTTCAGCCCTACTTTGGTGACAATATCAGCAGGAAAGCTGTTTGGATGGAAAGCATAGACGCTGTCAGTTCCCCCCAACAAAATGATTGCCGTTTTGAGTTCAGAACCGCTGGTTTTTTCCTGAATTTCAGCGGATAAGGCTTCTATTTTCTTAATATAAGCTACCACTGTTTCCTGTTTATCCAGCACCTCCCCCATAGCTTCCAATACTCCGAAAGCGGCACCCTCAGTTTCTTTGGAGTCTATATAGAAAACACAGGCCCCAGTGGCCTCCAAACTTTCCAGCATATCCCCGTGAAAAGTTACCTGAGCGAAGATAAGATCTGGATTAAGCTCATAAATAGCTTCCAAGTTAACGTTTTTCTGCATGCCTACACTGGGTAATGCCACTCCTTCTTCCCTATAAGTGTAATCATCTATTTTACCAACCGGCGTAACCCCTAACACAAACAAGTTTTCCATCATAAATGGATTCAAAGCCAGTATTCTTTGAGGTTTATCAGGAATTTTCACTTCTCTGCCCATATGATCCGTTAATATTATGGCAGTTTCGGCAGGGGCTTTATCCTCAGTTTCTTGCGCCTGATCCGTTTGCCCTGCGCAGCCTGATAAAACATTCAGCAAGAATACGCACAATACCAAAGGGATGATTTTAGATTTTAATTTCATTTTATAAATCTCCTTCCAAATAATTTTAACCACATCAAATATACCCTTGAGGAAGCTGCAGTTTGCCAGACAACGCAAGATATCATATCTCAGCATAATAGATTAATACGCAGCCTGATTCTAACTGGCGGGAACAATAACTGGCGAGGAACAATTAGCAAATCGGCAGACATGGGCGCAAACCCCATAAACTTCTTTGATAAGATGAGGGGTAACAATTTCTTTGGTATCTCCAGAACGATATACCTGCCCATCTTTTAAAACAATTACCCGGTCAGCAATATTAAGCGCATGGTTTATATCATGCAATACCAGCACAAAACTTTTCTTCATTTCCTGTCGGATTTGGTCTACTGTTTTCAGCAAACCCCACTGATACTTAATATCCAGGTGGTTTACAGGTTCATCCAAAAATATAAATTCAGTATCCTGAGCAATAATCATGGCAATCCAGGCTCTTTGCCTTTCACCTCCCGAAAGTTTATCCAGGCAGCGATCCTCCATTTCTTCCAAATTCATATAAGCCAAAGCCCAATCAACTTTTTGCCGGTCTTCCCCGGATTCCATCCAGCCCATAGCCTGATGGGGGCTTCTCCCCCTGGCTACCAATTCACGCACGGTAATATGGCTTATAAATTCCAAATTCTGCGGTAAAAAGGCAATACGTTTGGATATTGCTCTCCGGGAATAACTGCCAAGCTCCTTTCCATCCAGCTTAATTGCGCCCTTGCTGGGGGAATAAATCCCGGCCATACACCTTAACAGAGTTGACTTGCCTGACCCATTAGGTCCTATCAAGGCCAATATTTCACCTTTAGCCAGACTTAAACTCACATCCTGCAAAACTTGTTTCTCTCCATAGCAAAAACTGCTGGCAGTGACTTCCAACATGCTATCCCTCCCCTATTAAAATCTGCCCTTTCGAAATGCCTTCATTCCTCAACCCCAACATTCTGATAATTGCTTTCCAGCAGTTTGCTCCAATTTTGTTAGGTTTAACTAACATTTTCAATAAAAGTTTAGCCCTTGCGGGCCTGATGATAGTGACTATCATTATCATCTATTATTATATCAGCAAATCCTTGGCTGTCAATTACGTAAATGATATTTATTCATTTTCAACATTACAGCGGTTGAAAATGAATTGTTATGCATGCCTAACAATTTAAGCTACAAAAATAAACCTTCGGGCAGCTTATTGTTATTAATATTGATTATCATTATTATATATGCATATGTTATAACTACCCTTCTGTATTTGTCAACCTCAAAATTTCAAGGTTTGCCGGAAGAGATACATAAATCCCAGGCTAGTTTCTCTCTAATTTGAAATATGGTTAATCTTTCCATTAAGTCAGGCATACTGCCAGATCAATAGTCATAAGAATAACAGACAGCTGCTTTAAGTTTTCCAAAAAACTTTAGCTGTTCCACATAAACACGGGTCTTTGAAGTAATGAATTGCAGGGAGGTAACATATGAAGGTTCAAAGTATATTTTATATATTACTGGGACTCTTTTTTCTTCATGGAGCAACTCCAGTATATGGTCAGGAAAACCTGGATATTCATGAGCCTGATACTGTTCAAATAGTCAGGACCCAGGTGCTGGAAGCTCAGCAAGATAGGCAAAATTATATTTTAACCTTAGAAATCGAAAGCGGTCTTTATGCGGGACAAGTACTTGAACTTCCTTATATACAGGAGCATCCAGGCAGCAGTATTACTATTCTTCCCGGTGATAAAATGCTCGTACAACTGGAAAGCAACAAGGGGAGTATAAGCAACGCATATATATCCTCTTATATACGTGATCAGAAGCTATTGAAGCTGGCGGCTGCTTTTGCCATCATTTTAATTATTATTGGAGGCAAAAAAGGCTTTAAGTCTATCATGTCTCTCATTATAAGCGGCATAGCAATTTATTTCATAATGCTTCCCATGTTTTTTCAAGGGTATGATCCGATTATTACTACTATTATTATTTCTACCGTCGTATCCATTTTGTCCCTTATTATTATATCCGGAAGGAATACCAAAACCTTGGCGGCCATCATAGGAACCACAGGGGGAGTTATGATAGCTGGAGTTCTTGCTATCATTGTAGGTTCAGCAGCACAGTTAACCGGCCTCAGTGACGAAGAAATGCAATCTTTACTATTTATCCCCCAGCAAATAAGCTATGATTATAGTGGTATATTGTTTTCAGGCATGATTATCGGTGCCCTGGGTGCAGTTATGGATGTTGGCATGTCGATTGCATCATCAATTGAAGAAATAAAACAGGCTAATTCCTCATTGGGAACCATGGCTTTATTTCGAGCCGGCATGAATGTTGGGCGTGATATTATGGGCACTATGTCCAACACTCTCATTTTCGCTTATACGGGCGGAGCCATTCCGCTTATGCTGGTTTTTATGGCTTATCATACGCCCTTAAGCAGAGTAGTAAACCTTGAAATGATAGCGACTGAAATAATTAGAGCATTAACCGGCAGCATAGGTTTAATCATAGCCGTTCCCATTACCTCTATAGCAGCAGGTACACTATTTGGACGATATCGTTCCGACTATTACTGATAATATTTATTTTTATGCTGTACTGGCACTGTGCAGAGTAATATTTTCGCTTTCCTTATTCTTGCAGCATCCGCTCAGGTTATATTAAAAGGTTTAAATCTCTTAAGGAGTATATTCATGGCTGAAATATTTTAAGATCCAAAGCCAACTGCTTTCTTGCTATGGCTGAAAATTTGGTTTTTAAAAAATCCCCATAAATCCTCTAAAGCATCAACTATATCTGGATCGAACTGCCTGCTTTTGTTAATTTTTATCTCATTTTTTGTTTCCTCAAAGCTGAATGCCTGCCGGTAAGGCCGATCAGAGGTCATAGCATCAATTGTGTCGCATACCGCTATTATTCTAGATCCTAATGGTATTTCTGCCCCTTCCAGTTTGGAAGGATAGCCTTTACCATCCCATCGTTCGTGATGATGCAGGATAATATCAGCAAATATCGCTAACTCATTATAGTTCTTCAAAATATTATAGCCTGTTACCGGGTGCTGCTTAATCAACTCCCATTCGGCTTTGCTCAGAGGCTCCTTCTTATTCAATATGTATTCCGGAATACATATTTTACCTATATCATGTAAATGAGCAGCAATATGAACCTTTTCCAGTTCCAACCCCCTGAGACCAATTTCTCTGGCCATATAATAAGCCATATCCCCGACTCTTACACTGTGCCCTCCGGTATACGTATCTTTTTCCTCCAGGCTTAGAGCAAGCCGTTCTATAGTGTCATGAAAACCAGGATTAAGGTAAAAAGGTTCAATATCATTTATTAACATTATTAAAACTCACTTCCTCATTGTAAATGATAATTCCATTCGTCTTTTTGCTTTGCTCTAAAGGCATTCCAGCAGAGGGTCCTCGTCCGGCTCCGCGTCCGCGTCCTCTCTTCCTATCCTTTCGTAATAGCAAACTCTGTTTCGGCCCTGTCTTTTAGCGGCATATAGGGCCATATCAGCAATCTTGCATATTTTATCAACAGCCTCATCACAATAAGTATCCATCGCAACCCCGCCCAGAGAACAGGTAACCTTAAATTTGTTCCCTTCGGCATCATGAAATGTGTAACTTTCCACCATTTCTCTGATTCGGTTGGCTACCAGTATCATTTCGCTCTTTCCCGTCCCCGGCAGCACTATAGCAAATTCCTCCCCTCCTATGCGAGCCAGCAGATCTCCTTCCCGTACAAGCTTTTTCATAATATGGGATATTTCGATTAACACTGCATCTCCTGTTTGATGACCGTAAGTATCATTAACCAATTTAAAATGGTCAATATCTACCATAATTAAGGATATTGGTCCTTGATTATCATTGACCTTGCTGCATTCCAGTTCAAGGTTATGAAAAAAGTGCCGCCGGTTATATAAGCTGGTGAGGGAATCAGTTATAGCCATTTCGCTTAAGATTTCATTAGTTTCCCTCAACTTGTTTTTTGCAGACTTCAGCTTGTCCACAGCTTCATGCAGCTCCCTTTCCCGCACCTCAATTAAGTGTGCCATCCAATTCATGTCGCGCATAAGCGCTACAAATTCATTTTCATCGGCATTTTCCCAGCCCTGATTGGGCAGATTATCAAAACCATCATATTTGCCTCGCTTAACCTGATTGCAAAAATCCCGAATATTCTTAATCGCAGTCTCAAATAAAAATTGCCCTACCCCATAGGATAGCAGTGCGCTAATCCCCATAGCGGTCAGCACTCCTATGGTTAGCAGATAGTTGAATTTGGCATTATCAACGCTTGCAGGCGCCAATACCGCCATTAATACCAGCGGGCTTAGAGCTGCCAGCAGCAAGGATATTGCCAGTATCGTTTTTATTCTCATGCCAGCCAATTTTGTCATGTAAAACACATCCCAAGTCTGTTTTATCAATATGTGATATTGATAATTATTATCATGTAGCTATTATAATGCATAGATCGAAAGATCAATATAGGATATTGGTCCTTTTTTAAGATATATTTTTGCATAACTGCGCAATTTGCCCATGTAATTCGGTAATTTCAGACTATACTCAATAACTGAATGCAAGTTCGCGCAGGCAGGTTCGTTTTCCAGGCTGGTACCCTCTCGCTTCCATGGCTTCTACGAGTTCATCCGAACGGCGCAGGATGCTTATGGTCAAAGGAGCAGCAATACTAATAATTGAGCGCATCTTTCCACTCAGTCTGCCCGATTGAAAATTGGCGCCCCTCGCTAATTGCGCTTCTCGTATGTTATTCATCTCTTGCTGAAGGTTAGAGATAAAACGAAGAGCCATACTACCATTAAAGCTATATTGTGAGAAGAAATTCCGATTATTTGCAGCGGTCTGAGCAAACGCTCTACAGCTATAGTAAGTTCCGATGGCGATGTGGTCATAGTTAGAAGTGAATTTCCCAACCTTAAACGCTCCCAGGTACAGTCCTTCATGACTAAGCACAATAGGACCGAAAGAGAACGGCAGTATGGAATTCCCGGGAGAAAAAAGCGCATAGACAAAAAAAGCATTACGAATAAAGCCCAGACCGGGCGAGTGCTTTCAAGGAGTGTAATTATACCGATGTTTGCAAGCAACGAGAAAGCCAAAACAATCCCGGTGGTGACAATTAATCCTGTGGAGTCGAGGCGCAATATTATGATGCTAAATGCCAGGACCGCCAGCAATTTAACCCTTGGATCGCAAGCCACTTCTTCCCTTGACACGGCCGGCAAGGAGAAAGTGATGACTATTTTGGACCAACTGTTATCCCCCTTATTGTTAATTTTATTTACTTATTATAGCTAACATTAATCAATAAATCATCACCTCAGTTAAATTGTCATCCAATTCTGGTATTAACCAGCCTAACAAAAACGAGGCCTTGGCACCATCAAACCTCACCAGGGACTTTCAGCCATTAGGCCACACCCATGCCGTTGCACCTCAAAGGCCCGTTGCGCAAAATACGCAGCGGGCCTTTGATTTATACAGTTGCCGCAGTTATATTACTCTTCCTGCCACCAAGCCGTCGCATGCATCAATTTTTATAATCATTTACACGCCACATAGTTGATAATGGACTGTATTTTTTTTGCAGATTATTTTCAATGAAGCAAGCATTACAAATATGCTCCTCCGTGGCTTTTACTCGATATTATTACCCGCACGCCTTGGCGCATTTCTCACAGATACCGAAAACAATTACCCGGTGATTACTTACTCTAAAACCCTTTTTCAAGTAAATTTCCTTTTCAAAAAGCTCCAGCATATCTTCATGAAAATCGATTATATCCCCGCATATCTCACAAACCAGGTGATGATGTTCATGCTGTCCTTTTGGATCAGCCGGTTGATATCGCAAGCACCCATCTTCCAATGAAATATGCTGAATCAGGCCTAATTTTTCCAATAACTGTACGCTTCGATAAACGGTAGCTATCCCAACACTAGGATATTTTTCTTTAACCTGTTCACATATTTCTTCTGTACTTAAATGCTGGTCATTGTTTTTTAAGATTACTTCCAGGACTGCTCGTCGCTGGGATGTAAGCCTGTATCCATTTTTCACCAGCGTGTTTTCAAAATCCACTGTTTTGGCTGTCATAATGCCACCTCCACCAGTCATAAATGACTTTGCACTGAGCCAGAACCATATAAGCAATGAAAATCTCTGATTTTATTACTATATCTTTATTAAAACATTTTGCTATTATGTAAAATTATCACTCAAAATCAACTTGCCAATAACGATAGCGATTATCATTATCGTTATTAGGATAGCAGACCTGCCAGTTTCTGTCAACAAATTTCATAATCCCAACCTTTTTTGCCAAGAATATAAAAAAGAGTTGAAAAAGGTTTCATTGAAGTTTATTCAATATTTAAAGGAATAACCAGTTTATGTCTTTTATCGCTTATCTGTAAAGTGCTTATATGCACATTGACTGAAAAACTGTCACGCATATTATCACAATTCACTACCGCTTGAGTTTCTCCGAAAATGCTGCTTCTTTGCTTATTCAGGATAAGAGATTTGTTGGATATTTTTAAGGCATGAGCTGGGTAATGGGTATTAAATATTGAAGCAATTCCTTTTTTATCTGCAAGTTCTTTGATGGTATCCAATATTATAAGCTGGTTCTTAAAATCCAAATTGGATTCTGGTTCATCCAGCACGAGTACTGAAGGTTCGACCGTCAAGGCCCTGGCTATCAAAACCATTTGCAATTCCCCCCCGCTAATACGATTACAATCTTTTTTCCTCAAATGTTTTATTCCAACAATTTCCATTGCTATTTCTGCCTTCTCATAATCTTCTTTAGCAGGCTGGCTCACCATCCCAATGTGAGCACTGCGTCCTAATAAAATCATCTCCTCTACCGTGTATGCAAAAACCGAGCTTTTTGCTTGCGGTACATAAGCAATTTTTTGCCATAGTCTTCGATAATCTGCATCCGCTATGTTCTCCCCATCCATGTAGCTCCCGCCCCGATCCCATTTTAAGAGACCCATCATACATTTAAGCAGAGTTGTTTTTCCCACTCCGTTAGGGCCTAGAATGGCAAGAACATCTCCATCATTAATTGAAAAGTATATGTTTTTCAAGATTTCTGCCCTAAAGTTATACCCGAAACTTCCATTTCTAACTTCAAAAATCACATCCAAGCACCTCCTGTTCGTCTGAGCAAGAAAATGAAAAAGGGAGCTCCTATCGTCGCCGTCAATATTGAAACTGGTATTTCTGCTGCAGTTGCACTCCGTGCAAAAGTATCGATCACCAGCATAAACACAGCTCCCAAGCTGATGCTGGCAGGAACTATCAAACGGTTATTGCTTCCAAATAACATACGTGCAATATGCGGAATGAGAAGACCAATCCATCCAACCTGCCCACACATGGAAACGGTTGAAACAGTTGTCATTGTTGCCGCAACTACAATTAGCAAACGCAATTTTTTAACATTTATCCCCATGGAATGTGCTTCATCTTCACTAAGCGAAAGTACATTGAGCTTCCAACGCAATGCAAAAATCAGTGCAATACCGACAATAATAAAAGGAGCTCCTATTAATAAGCTTTTGTAGTTTATACTAGCCAGACTTCCCATCAACCAGTAGGTGATGGAAGGCAGCTTGTCTTCCGGATCTGCCAGATATTTGATTAACGATACAAATGCCTGGAACATTGATGCTATCACTATTCCCGAAAGTACCATCATGACAACTGTCGCTTGCCCGCGCACCTTGCTTATGGTATAGGTTAGAAAAACCGCCAGAAGTCCCATAAACATGGCTATGGTCTGGATCCACAGTAAATTATCCCATACCAGTAATGCCAGCACAGCACCAAAAGATGCCCCCGCTGCAACTCCTAAAGTATCAGGAGTTGCAAGCGGATTAGTAAATAGAGCCTGAAATGACGCACCAGCCACTGCCAACCCTGCCCCGCTCAACAATGCAAGTATGATGCGCGGCAGGCGAATGCCGATAATAACACTGTAGTTCTGCGGGTCAACGGCTTTGCTGCCATACAGCAAAGCTTTCCAAAGCACTGTAAAGGATTCTCCTATGCTAAGTGAATATCTTCCTATACCTATACATATCAAAGCTGTAAATATCGGAAGCAAAATAAGCAACAGGATAAAAAGCAACCTGTTATTCTTCAGCAGTGGCATTAATTATACCCCATCAGCCGCTTCTCTCGCCGGATTGAAGATTTTGTTTACCTCTTGATCGGTAAGTTCCATATTATAGAACTTTTTATAATACTCTTTTACCGTTTTCTCAAGATCAATATCGTTAAATAGTTCCGGATGATTGTTTTTGGCCTGGAACCACAGGCTAAGGGCGGAGTCAGATGAAGGCGGATACCATCTGTACATGCCCAATGGATATTTATAAACCCGCTGTTCTTTTACAGCCTTGACCCCGCTCCAATCATGGCCATCCAGCGTTTCATTTTTATAAAAATCTTCCGGCATATACTGGGAGAAATTAGTTATGTATATTATATCCGGGTTCCATTCATACACCTGCTCCATATTGATATCGGCCATTCCCTTGAGTTCAGATGCTACATTAATGGCACCCGTAGCCTCACACCAGAATTGCCCGAAAAAATTGCTTCCCGAAGTCTGAAATTGAGTATCGCTGTATTTAAACAGAATAAGAACCCGAGGCTTTTCTTCTTCAGGCAGGTCCTTTACCCGCGCCTGGACCTCATCGTAAACTTCACGTCCATATTCAGTAATGCCTGATGCTTTATCTTCTTGCTGGAACACTTCTCCCAGTAATGTAACCCAGCTGTTTATAGTCTCAATAGTATTGTAGTCTGCAATAGTGGTGCTAAATCCTATCGCAGGGATGCCCGCTTTTTCCAGGATTTCCTTTTCACTGGTGTTGGTAGCACTATAGAGAACGACGTCGGGCTTAAGCTTAAGAAGTTCTTCCACATTCAGTTCACCGTTCTGAATAAATCCGGTTTCCACATCTTGAATTTCTGGAGCTACGATGGTCAGCATAGAATATTTTGCTGCACTTAGAGATGCGGGGTGCATGCCTACCAGCTTATCGGCGGAGCCCTGGAAGAGAACGTATACTGAAGGCAATGGCCACAGGGAGGTGATAACAACGCGTTCAATTTTCTCAGGCAACTCCACTTGGTTGCCGGCCTGATCGACTATTGTACGAGTATTGCTTTGACTGCCTGGGTCTGCCTGCTCCGTTTCCTTTTGAGCACAACCCGAAATGGGCAGCATGAATATACTAACCATAAGAATAAGCACCAATATTTTTTTCATTTACAAAACCCCTCTCAATATAGTTTTAACTTTTTCACCTGCCAGCTCAGGCGGATTATTCCAGTGCACCTTGCTGGATACTGCCACATGGGGCAGCGGAACAAAGCGCAAAGGTTTCTTAATCAATTCCTGAATAAGCGGATCAGCAATAACATGGGTGTATTTATTGCTATTTACGGCGTTAATAATTGACTTTTCGGAAGGCAAAGCAAAATCTGATGAAGATGCAATATGTGATATTAGTTTAAATGGGCAGCCAATATCTGTTGCAATATCAAGATCCTCATACAAACAGGATCGTAAAGAATGCATGGTTACTTGCTCTCCTATCAGCAATACATTTGCATCATGGTCTCGCGGAACATGAAACACTTGGTTTTCCCCTCTTTGCTGCGCTTCTTCAATAAGCTGGCAAAGCTTGTCGCTATGCCTTTTCCCTATCGGTTGACCTATAACATAAGGAGTATTAAATATTTGGCTGAAATATTCAGCCAGCGGTAAAGCGCTTGCTGAAATTACTACATTTACAGACGAAGCACTGCTCTTTTTTATTTGCTCCATATCGCAATCCATAGCATATGTCGCAAGCACCTTAAAACCACGCACTTCAAATTCATGGCGATAATCTTTAACATTGCTGCCCGTTCCAAAATCCAAAGGCGTTGCTCCCAGCAAATTAATGGTATTCTTCTCTTTTTTATATGCACGGGTTGTAAACCGCTTGGCAATAGCCAAAAATGCATCTGCCGCACCTTTGTCATAGTATTGCAGGCCAGTTGTAGCAAATCCAAAAGCCGGTATACCCGTTCGGTTCTCAATTTCGACTGCGATTCCTTTAAAATCACTCCCTATCACCATAGGTACCGGGCTTCCCAGCATGCAAATAAAGTTCGGTTTGACCTCAGCCGCAGCGTTTGCAATTTCATCAATAAATTTATTGTCATTTCCGAAAATCGCATCCATTTCACGAAGGCCTGAGCAATAAATCAATGACCTTGAATCATACCAGCGCGGCTCGTCATAAGCTGTATAATTTCCGGTACAACCAGATGCATCGTGAATTACTATCATCCCCCCCAGTTCAAATAATGCCGAGCATGCGCCCGAATAGTCAGGCGCAAAAGGCGGCAGCCTAACCGTCAGTTTATACATAAGCTACACCTCAAAAATATTTTTTATCATCCATATAATTAAACAACGAGTCCATATTCCTCAATCAATGCGAGCAAGTCAACACTTCTTCTAGAAGACGCAACAAGCATATCCATTAACTTTTCTATGCCATGATAGCCATAAAGTGTTTCATCGTTCACAAGATTGGTCACATATTTGGCTCCCGTCAAATAAGCGCCTTCAAATCCTATAGCCAAACATTCCCTATCATGCCTGCGCATGAGCGGAGAACGAGGATGTTCGGGTTGGACTATCTTAATAGTCGGAGCATTTTCACGAATCCAGCGGTAACTTTCACATTCAAGCGCAATGCACTGTTGGGAATAGACCGCCTCAACATTAAATCCGTAAGAATACAGTAGCTTAGCCAGGGTAAATGGTCTAACCGTGGCCGAAGAATCAATAACAAGAGGAAGACCCCCGAGTTGAGATCGAGCAGAAGAAATTGCATCAGTTGCTTTCTGTTTATAGGTTTCGAAGTTTATGCTCAAGTCAGCCCGGGAAAGAATTGTTTCATAGCTTGCTTCAATCTCTTCAAAATCGTAGCTCAATGGCACGTACACATAGTCTATGCCAAGTCTATCTTTGGTTTCCGAAGCCGCCGCAAGTCCAATCGGCGATGGCACAATATTTACACTCACTCCTGCCATCTTTTGGTAATCGCTGAAAGTATCATAATCCGAAATATGTAAAATATCGGTATATCCGGCAGCACTTAAAATTTCGTATATTTCACTATTTTTATCGATACCTACATTGTTACCGTAAAAGGCGGCGGCATTTTTCTGCTTCGATTTAGCTGGCTCCAAAAGGCCATACATTTTGCATTGTATATTAACCTGAGGAGGAATCTTGCTGTCAAGCGTTATCGGATTCATATGACACACAGTAAATCTTACATCCGAATGACGTTGTCTCAATACCCGCAGAAAAGACTCATGGTCGGTCCCCAGAAGGTCATCAAGACAGCTTACAAAAATCATAAGCACTTTAGGCCTACGTATTAATTGCTTAAAAAGCTCTTCAACCGCTTCACATATAAGCTGTTCATACCCTCCTGACACTATGTCGCTTTCATCTATGCACAGATAAGACAGCCTGTTTTTATAGCCCTGCATAATAGCGCCAATAGCACCGTGTCGGCCGCAGGCAAAAGGGCACACAAAAAGCTGATAGCTTTCAGGAACCAGCATGCCCATTCGGACTACCCCCCACCCGCCATGCGAGGGCGAACAATACCTCACCGTATCAGCAAAACCACAACCCAACTCATTTTCTATTCGTTTAGCAAGCTGCATCAGGCACATACCTCCAAAATTATATTGGCCAAATTCATATATTCCTCAGCCATATCGCTCTCGGGGAATACATCTACAACTGTCCTATTCAGCTTTTCAGCCTGCTGTACATATGCACTTCGGCTAAGAACACTGACAACATCACTCCCAATTTCACTCGCCAGGTCCAAAACCAGCTCTTGTTCCTTTTCTATATTCCTGGAGTTAAGGATAAGTCCCGCAAGACGCGCATAACCTCGATCCTTAAAATTATTTATGGCGGCAGCTATATTAGCCGCTGCATAAAGCGCCATTTTTTCTCCAGAAGTCACAATAAATACATCACGGGCATAGCCTCCGCGAATGGGCATCGCAAACCCTCCGCACACTACATCTCCAAGCACATCATAAAGAACAACATCCGGTTCATATACTTTGTAGGCATTAAGTTCTTCCAGTTTTTCCAGAGCCGTGATAATGCCTCGCCCAGCACAGCCTATGCCTGGAGTAGGTCCTCCAGCTTCTACGCACAAAACACCGCTTGATCCTGCGAAAACAATGTCATCCAAATGTATTTCATCGCTTTTGGAACGAATAACATCAAGCACCGTAGGAATTGCTGCTCCCCCGTTCAAACTGCTGGTAGAATCTGACTTGGGATCGCAGCCAATCTGCATTACTTTATACCCAACTTTAGTCATGGCAACTGCCAAATTTGATGTAGTTGTTGATTTGCCTATTCCGCCCTTTCCATAAATCGCAATTTTATACACAGCTCAATCTCCTTTTCAATACGGTTCTCCTCGTAAAAAAGCTCATCTCAACCTATCCAAGTATAAGATCATTGAGTTTAAATGGTAAATTTATTTGTTAGCTTTACCTAACTTTTTGCAGTAAATTTAAAGCCCCCTTTAAGGCTTTCGTTTGTGATATTGATTATCATTATTGTTACATATTATACTTTTGCATTTACTTATTGTCAATGTAAAACGAGCTATCCCCCTATAGAATACTTATTGCTTGCAGCCCATATTGATACTTAATGCTTTCATAGAAGTTGAAGGGAAATTATGTTTTTATTCAAAAACTTTAAGCCATCATCTGCAGGCTTACCGCCATAACCATCATACCGGCGATAATCCCATAAACCGAATGATGGGCTTCTCCATATTCCCTGGCAGCCGGCAGAAGTTCATCGAGGGAGATAAAAACCATTATACCTGCTATTGATGCAAACAACAGAGCAAACAGGGCTTCACTTATAAAGGGCATTAAGATCAAATAGGCAATAAATGCGCCTAATGGTTCCGACAGACCCGATAGGGCTGAATAAATAAAGGCCTTTTTTCTATCTCCGGTGGCATAATACACCGGCACTGAAACCGCAATACCTTCCGGTATATTGTGTATAGCAATGGCTGCAGCAATAGTAATTCCCAGAGCCGGATCATGCAGTACCGATATAAAAGTAGCCAGTCCTTCGGGGAAATTATGAATGGCGATAGCCATAGCAGACATAATCCCGGTACGCATAAGCTTATTATTATTTAGCTGGGATCTATCTTTATGCAAATCTTCTATTATCCTGGCTTCATGTGGATTTTCCCAGGAAGGAACCAACATATCAATAAATGCAATAGAAAGCATCCCGGCAAAAAATGCACCTATGGCATACCAGCCGCCACTGAGCCCCCATGCATTTAAGGCTGCTTGATGGGCTTGGGCATAAATTTCTACCATAGAAACATATATCATAACTCCGGCGGAAAATCCCAAGGCAAAAGATAAAAATGCAGTATTGGTTCTGCGGGCCGTAAAGGCCAATAAGCTGCCAATCCCGGTTGATAAGCCGGCTAACAGGGTTAAAAGAAAAGCAAGCTGCAAATCATTAAATCCCATATAACAACATTCCTTCCACAGAATTATGTACAGATTAAGTTTATCCTATTAATCCAAAAAGAATAGTATATTATGATATTGATTATCATTATCATAATATACCTTTCTTTTGCCTTGCTGTCAACTAGTATTAAAACTAACAGCTAAAGGTGAAACAGCCAATTTTTATCACAGATATTTGCAAAACAATCTGAGGATTTGATTAATGAAGGGTTAGAAAATGAAACTCCAGAAAAAGCAGCTATTTTTCAGGCTTTTTTATACCGGCTGGACATCAACTGCCATATGTATCAAACAAAAATGAACCGCTCTAAAACAGAAGAATGCGCCTCCCATTCAATTCTCCCTGGGAGGCATTCTTTCCCCTGCTTCAATATTATTGCGAATACTATTCCGGCATCCTGCTCTCTTAATATCACATTACCTTGTTTAACAACGAATATATGCAAATTGTTTATTGCAGCAATGGTATTAGGATAATCAGCCAGCTATTATTATTGCTTTATCAGGTTCATGCCTTTTTCGGTAATAATCCGCATAGGCAGGGTCTGATTACACGCAGCTTTCTTGCTGCAGCCGCTGCAACCCTGTTTATTGCATCCTGAATCCAATGTTTGTAAATATCCCATTTTTTCCAGATTATTAAGCATATCTGCCAGCAAGGCATTGCTAACTCCTAGCTTAGAAGCCAATATACTGTTGGTTTGAACCTTCTCATCCATTAGTTTCATAAGTAATCCATGTAACAATGAATCTACTCCTTTCTGATTTTCTTATCAGATTTAATACTTGCGAGCGCGACTGCTCTTAACGGAAATTCTGCATTCTACCCGTTGAACACCACACCCGGCAGTTTAAGCCGTTTTGATCTAAAAGATTATCAAACCTATATGATAGGCAATAATTCCTGCCACAATCGAAGTCAAGGTATAATAAAGCACAGCACCCAGAGTCCATCTTAATGATCTGCTTTCCGAATATATGGCTCCTACTGTGCCTATGCAGGGTACGGAAAACAACATGGCGAAGATAAAAGCCAGGGCTGTAGCAGGCGAGATTAGCGTCATAAGATAAGCTCCCAGGCTGGCATGCTCAACAGTAGCTCCCAGAAGTACAGTCAGGGATGAAGCAGCTTCTCCCAATCCCAGTACTACCGCCATACTTGCCAGAGCCGCTTCCTTGGATACAAAACCGGCAATGAGACAAATAATCAGTCGCCAGTCCATACCCATCAATCCGCCCACGGGTTCCAGCAACCGGCCGAAGGAAGCCAGATAGCTGCTTTCAATAGATGCGTTAGGCAAATATGATAAAATCCATATGAGCATGGTTACCAGGACAATCAGGCTGCCTGCCCGTTTAAGGAATTCTTTGCCATGCACCCATACATAAGCAGCAACATTTCTCCAATCAGGTTTATGATATGGGGGCAGTTCCATGATCATACCACCACTTTCAGCGCGCACCACAAAACGCCGCAGCAAAAATGAAGTCAATATAAGCTGCAAAACAACCGCTGCCAGCATAGCTGCCACAATAATTGCCGCGCCGGAACTGAAAAACAAACCGCTTATAAAGGCAGTTACGCCCCATACAGCCGCACAGGGGATAATCGGAGCAAGCACCATGGCGATAAGACGCTGTTTTCCTGAGTCAATTACTCTGGTTCCCATAACCCCGCTAACATTACAGCAAAAGCTCATAAACAGCGGCATGAATGCTTTTCCCTGCAAACCAAGACGCTGCATAAAACGATCGGTCACATAGCTTAAACGGGCCATATAGCCCACATCCTCCAGAACAGCTATAACCAGAAATACTGCCAGCACGAAAAACAGCATCGCTAGAGCCATGCCTAATCCCGGAACCAATCCATCTACGACAAGTGCAGTCAGCCAGGCAGGCAAGCCGGCCATAGTACTGGGCAGTAATCCAGCAAGTACGGATATTCCGCCCATAGCAAGGGATGCAACCGGCATCCCTATCACCAATGCTGCCATCAGGGCTGCCATCATAATCCCCAGAGCAATAAAATTGCCCCATAGCGGATGAGTAGCCGCCCGGTCAAACTTGCCTTGCAGCGGTACTTTGCTTCCCTCCGGCCAGCTGACAACTTTTCCGCTTATTTCTTTTATCCAATTATAGCGACTCTCCGCCGCCAGCAAGACCCCTTCCGGATAGCGGCTCAAGGTCTCTTCCATTTTCGTCCATTCTGCCGGCTGCATACTTTCTTTTACGATTTTCACAACCTCACTGTCCCCTTCCAGCAATTTCACTGCCGCCCAGTCGGCCGGATAGGAAGCTGGTATTATACCGGCAATTTTCTTCTTGATATCCTTGAATAACAAAGCATATTCCTCTTTAAATTCCGGTTTTTGAGGATTATATTGCATCCGTCCCAGACGCATTTCTGCCACTGCTTCCTGCAGTTCCTTAACGCCCTGGTTGCGGGCAGCGCTCATGGGCACGACTTTAATTCCCAATGCTTTTTCCAGAGCTCCAACATCAATTTCGCGCTCCTGTCCTTTGGCCACATCCATCATATTTAGGGCCAGGATAACTGGCGCCGGCAGCATAACCAGTTCTGATAAAATGTAAAGGGAGCGTTCCAACTGGGAAGCATCTACCATAGCGATTACCAGGTCAGGCTGTTCTTCTATAATATAGTTGCGGCTGATCCTTTCTTCCAAAGAATTAGCCGTAAGGCTGTAAGTTCCGGGCAGGTCTACTAATAAATATTCTCTCCCGGCATATCTAAAATTCCCGGTCTTTTGTTCTACTGTTTTACCAGGCCAATTCCCCACATGCTGCCGGGAACCCGTTAATCTGTTAAAGACTGTTGACTTTCCAGTATTGGGCTGACCCGCCAGTGCTATGACAAAGGATTTATCGGCTGCTGCTGTCTGTCCTGGAACCGCCATGCTATTTCCTCCTCACCTTAATCTTCTCGGCTTCTCCCCGTCCCAAAGCTATTTGACTATCTCGCAGAAACACCAGCAATGGCCCCCGGGAAAAGTTTTGCAGCATGGTAAATTCCACATTGCCGGTAAAACCCATGGCCGACACCCGGCTAATAAAATTTCTGCCCCCGGTTATTTTTTCAACTATCCCTGTTTCTCCAGCCTTTAAAGCGGTTAAACTTAGCATTTATCGTATCCCCTTTCATCTCAGCTTATTTCCACCTTGATTTTACTGCCAAATATTATAAATAATAATGTGCTGGCCTGGATGCATGAAAGCTCCGGCCCCCAATACTCCCCATGAGAAACAGCAACTGCTCGTATTGCGTCTCCAGGGGGACGTGCCTTAAGCCTGGGATCATCTATACTATAATAATGGTTGATATTGATTATCGTTTTCAACTCCTGGAGGTATCTCGATTGCCCCAAGAGGTATTTCTCTCTCCCCGTTACAGTAATATTTATGTGAAACAGGAAAATGTTAAATTATATAGAAGATAATCAAGTATATCTTTGAACAAGGAAAGAATAGACTGATGTTATATTTAAGCACCTTGAGCTATACCCATGAGGAAATACTGACCCGAAGGAAGGAAGCAGCCCGGCGTTTAACCTTAATTTCGCCCAATATAAAAGATATGAGCATTCGCCAAATAGGCAGTTCGGATCTGAAGCTGCTTTTTGACTTATATGATGAATTATTCTTCGAGCAACAATTTGCCAAAGAGTACCAGGGCAAAATAAACTTTTCTCTTTCCACCCGTTTGATTAAGACAGCAGGAAAGACTATTAGTCTCAAAAACATAAGCCAGTTAAAACCAGAAAAAGTGGCATTGGAGATAAGAATAGGAAGCTATTTTTTCTTCCGGTATGATGAAATAGAAAGTGAAAAAAGCGTGGCGGGAATTGTATGCAGCAGCGCCCTGGAAGCCTTGCAGCTGGTTTTCGAGCATGAGCTTTGTCATGTAATTGAGTTTATTATGTTTAAGGCCTCCAACTGCAGTAAGGAAAGATTCAAAACCCTGGCCAAAAATCTATTCGGGCATACGCAAAGCACGCACCAGCTACCCACTCCCGGACAAATAGCCCAGGAGAAATATGGTTTAAAAATAGGTGATACAGTAAGCTTTAATTTTGATAATCACAGGCAGAAGGGCACATTGTACAGAATTAACCAGAGAGCCACGGTAATGGTTCAAGACAAAAAAGGAAACTACGTCGACCAGCAGGGCAACCGTTATATCAAGTATTATGTACCCATTAGCTGTCTGGAATCATAGCAAAATACTTTAAACGGGAATATTCAACAGACACAAAAAAGCCACGGGCAGCGCATCGCTGCAGATTCCTAGTTAACAAAACTAGGTGTAGATATTG
>Ga0334883_1000753_pt1 | contig 54967 bp, 36 predicted proteins | sample GraSluR1_MG_6_FD_207230 | JGI IMG/M metagenome (GOLD analysis project Ga0334883, IMG submission 207230) | Sludge microbial communities from methane-producing bioreactor in Wageningen University, Netherlands - Granular Sludge_09_05-R1 | ecosystem: Engineered > Bioreactor > Anaerobic >...
ATAATGTATCCATGAATCATAATATTTATTCGTGGATTGTATCTTATTCGAAAAATTTCGATTTTTATAACATATTTCTCCTTGATTCCATAGGAAATCCTCTTTTGTCTGTTGATTTGTCTTTCCCATACGAATATGAGCACTACAGAGATACTATCGATGAGGTTATACGCACCGGGGAGATTGTTTTTTCGGATCTCCATGTAAACAGCCGAGGAGATATTGATATCGATATTGTCATTCCTCTTATCGAGAAGAATGAGTTGTATGGCCTGCTGGTCGTGGAAATCGATCCCCACCAGTTTCTGTTCCCGCTGATTCAGTCCTGGCCGACTCCGAGCCCCTCCGCCGAGACGGTGCTCGTCCGCCTGGAAGGAGAGTATGTTGTTTTTCTGAACGACCTGCGTCATCGCAGGGACACGGCTCTCAAGTTGAAGTATCCCGTGGACACTGAGCAGTTGCCGGCTGCGATGGCTGCGCGGGGTGCCGAGGGTATTGTCGAGGGTTTCGACTACAGGGATGTGCCGGTGCTTGCCGATGTTCGCAGAATTCCCGATTCGCCCTGGTACATCATCACCAAGATCGACCAGGACGAAGTCCATGCGCCTTTGAGGGCGATCGCCCTTCATGTCGGCTTTTCCGCTTTCCTTCTGATCATTGTGGCTGCTTTCGGCACAGCCCTGCTGTGGAGGAACCACCGCGCCGTCTTCTATCGAAGGCAGTACGAACTGGAACTGGAGCGAAAGGGGCTGCTGGAGCGTTTCGAATACGTGACCACGCATGCCAACGACATCATTCTTCTTTGCGATTCCGGCAGAAGGATCGTGGAAGTCAATGAAAAGGCCGTTTCCACGTATGGATATTCCCGGGATGAACTTCTGCGGATGCAGGTTGAAGATCTGCGCGTTCCTGAATTGAGGCCGCACATAGAACAGGATATGGCGAAGTCGCGTGAATCCGATGGACTGGTTTACGAAACGCTGCATCAGAAGAAGGACGGGACGGTATTTCCCGTGGAAGTGAGTTCCCGGCACCTGCAGATTGGGGAGCAGATCCATGCGCAGGGCATCATTCGCGATATCACCGAGAGGAAGAAGGCGGAGGCGGGAATCGCCCGCCTGACCCGGTTGTATGCTTTTCTCAGCCATGTGAACCAGACCATCGTCAGGGTGCGCGACAGGGATGGGCTGTTCCGGGAAATCTGCCGTATCGCCGTTGTGCACGGCGGGTTTCGACTGGCCTGGATCGGGATGATCGAGAAGGAAACCGGCCTGGTTATCCCCTCAGTCAGCGACGGTTATGATGACGGCTACCTTGATCAGCTGGTGGTTTCAACAGGCGACGATCCCTTTGGGAGAGGCCCTGTGGGCACGGCCGTCAGGCAGGCCGGGTACCATGTGGTCAACGATATCGAGCACGATTCGGACATGAGGCCGTGGAAGGATGAGGCGCTCAAGAGAGGCTATCGTTCATCGGCCGCCGTTTCCATCAAGCTGAAAGGAGAAACCATCGGCGTATTCTCTCTCTATGCCAATGAACCGGAGTTCTTCGGGGAGGACGAAATAGAACTCCTCGTGGAAATCGGCGAGGATATATCGTTTGCCTTGGATACCTTTGAAGTCGAACGGGAGAGAAAGCATGCCAAGGAGGCTAGGATGGCGGCCCTGGAGAGGCGTGAAGAACTCGAGGCGATCATCAGCCACAGCCCCGCCGTCGTCTTCCTGTGGAAAGCCGCGGAAGGATGGCCCGTCGAATACGTGTCCGAAAACATCCGTCAGTTCGGTTACAGCCCGGAAGATCTGCTGTCGGGGCGCCTGCCCTTCGCCGGGATCGTGCATCCCGAAGATCTGCCTCGAGTTGCCGGGGAAGTTCGACGGCATTCCGACGGGGGAAGAAGCTTTTTCGCTCAGGAATACCGGGTGATGACGGGCGACGGAAAGATCCGGTGGGTGGACGACCGCACGCGCGTCCGGCGTGATGCGGCGGGGCGGATCACCCACTACCAGGGAATCATCCTCGATATTACCGAGCGCAGGCAGGCGGAGGAAGATCTGCGGGAGCAGAAGGAAATCATGCAGACCATCCTGGACAACATCCCCATCATGGTCTCCTTTTTCAATCCGTCGGGCAGACTCGAATGGGTCAACCGCTGCTGGGAGGAGACCCTCGGCTGGACCTGCGAGGAGTCTCGATCCAGGGACATCATCAGGGATCTGTATCCCGACGACAGCACCTGCACCGCGGTGATGGATTTCATCCGGAGGGCGGACGGGGTGTGGGGCGATTTCAAGACCCGGCTGCGCGACGGAACGGTCCTCGATACGTCCTGGGCCAATGCGCCTCTGTCGGACGGTTCGAATATCGGCATCGGACAGGATATTTCGGCACGCAAACGGGTCGAGGAGGCGCTTCGCACGTCCCGGGCCGAACTGGCGTTGAGAAACCGGATCGCCGATGTGTTCCTTACCGCTCCGGACCAGGACATGTTCGCCGAAGTGCTGGACATCGTTCTCGATGCGATGGACAGCAGATATGGAGTATTTGCCTACATAGACGAAGACGATGCCCTGGTTGCACCTTCCATGACGGGAGTGGTATGGGAAAAGTGCAACGTACCCGGAAAGTCCGTCCGGTTCCCGAGGGACACCTGGGGGGACAGCATCTGGGCTCGTTCCGTGCGGCAGCAGCAGCCCCTGTTCAACAACGAACCGTCGAAGGTGCCCGAAGGGCACCTTCCCATCGACCGGGTCATGGTGGTGCCCATTGTCTTCCAGGGTGAGGTGATCGGCCATTTCATCGTGGCGAACAAGGATACGCTTTACACTGAACAGGATATTGAGAGACTTCAGTCCATCACCGCCTACATCGCCCCGGTGCTCAGCGCCAGGCTGCAGCGCGACTTGCAGGAGAGAGCGCGGCTGAAAGTGATCGAGGAACTTCGCGAGAGTGCGGCCGGATACCGCAAGCTGTGGAAGGAATTCAACGCTTTTCTCGATGCCATCCCCGACAGGCTCACCCTGCACTCCCCGGAAATGACAATCCTGTGGGCCAACCAGGAAGCAGGGCGATGGATGAAGACCGAAGCTTCGGATCTGGCGGGGCGCCACTGCTTCACGATCTGGTTCGGGCGAGCCACGCCGTGCAAAAACTGCCCGGTTCAGAAGAGCTTCCAGACCGGCGGTCCGGAAAGCGACCATGTGACGGCTTCCGACGGCCGCATACTGGATGTCAGAACCATTCCCATCAAGGATGACGATGGAAAGGTGACGAGTGTCATCCAGATGGCCAGAGATGTGTCGGAACAAAAAAGCCTTGAACTCCAGCTCCGGCAGGCTCAAAAAATGGAAGCCATAGGAACGCTGGCCGGCGGAATTGCCCACGACTTCAACAATATTCTCGGAATCATCATGGGCTTCTCTGAAATAGCCCTGCTGGAACTGCCTAGAACAGGCCTTCTTGCGAACAATATCCAGCAGGTGCTCAAAGCCGCCAACCGTGCCAAAGACCTGGTGAAGCAGATCCTCACCTTCTGCCGCCAGGCGGACCAGGAACTCAAACCCGTACAACCCCGGCTGATCGTCAAGGAATCGTTCAAAATGCTCCGGGCCTCCCTTCCTTCGACCATCGAAATGCGACAGCAGATCCATTCGGAAAGCCTGATACTCGGAGACCCGACCCAGATCCAGCAGGTCCTGATGAATCTTTGTGCCAACGCCGCCCATGCCATACGGGATAAAGGCGGTGTTCTTGAAATCGGGCTGCATGACGTGGAACTCGGCCCGGATTCCGGTGTCGCCTATCCCGATGTTCTGTCGGGACCTTTTGTCAGGTTGAGTGTAACCGACACGGGGCACGGGATCGACACCGCCATCATGGACAAGATCTTTGACCCGTTCTTCACCACGAAGGAAGTGGGCGAGGGAACCGGGATGGGGCTGGCCGTGGTTCACGGTATTGTGAAGAGCCATGGAGGCTTCATCAGGGTGTACAGCGAGCCTGGACAGGGGACGACTTTCCACTTGTTCTTCCCCAGGATCGAGGTTGACTGGGCTAAGGAGATTCCCGCGGTTGGTTCCAACCCGCGCGGTTCGGAACGTGTACTGCTCGTCGACGATGAACCTGCCATTGCGGAGATCGCCAGGCAGATGCTCGAACGCCTCGGATATGAAACCGTGTACCGCACCAGCAGCATCGAGGCGCTCGAAGCCTTCCGCAACCAGTCCGTTGACCGCCCCATCGATCTGGTGATTACCGATATGACCATGCCCCACCTGACGGGCATCGAACTCAGCAGGGAGATTCGAAGCATTCAACCCGACATTCCCATCATTCTGTGTACGGGATTCAGCGAGATGATCGACGAGAAAAACATTGCCGGCCTGGGCATCAGTGAACTGATCATGAAGCCTTTCGTCACGCGCGAACTCGCCCTTGCCGTCCGCAGGGCACTGGAAAAGAGGAAGCCTAAGGCCGCTCCCTGAAACATTTCTGGTTCATCCGGCAAACGAGTACTCCGGTGCTTTTCACACAAAGGATCGATGGCATCACATCGTCAGTCCCTCGAACACGATAACGTCGCATCCGTGAACACCATAACGTCATTCCCGCAAAAGGCGGGAATCCAGTCCAAGCGCAGATAGCGCCATAAATCTCTCCAGCCGGGATTGCCTTGCTCCATCCATCTTGCCTTCCAGGCTCTTTCCCATTTCTTGAAACTGTTTGGCCATGTGCAGTGACCTTCCTGGGTTCCCGCCTTTTTTGCGGGAATGAGTGCGCCCTATGACGTTGTAGACACGACGTTGTTGTAGACATGACGTTGTTGCAGGTGTATTCCACCTTTGTGCGACAACTGTCCGGGCACGCATTTGCCGGAAGAACCGCATTTTTTGGCATGGGAAGGATGTTTGGATCGCTGCAAGTGAGGGGATGAATATGCCCGCTATCGGGGAAGTGAAAGAGTTCCTGGGTCGGCGCGGTATCGAAGTTCGCGAATTCGAGGAGCCCACTCCCAATTCCGAAGCCGCTGCCAGGGCCGTGGGATGCTGCGTGGGAGAAATCGCCAAGAGCATCCTCTTCATGATCGGATCCCGTCCCGTCCTGGTGGTCACGTCGGGGGACGTGAAGGTGAAAGGCTCGCTGCTCAAGCAGGCCGCGCAACTCAAGGGCAAGGTGCGTCTGCCCGACGCGGATGAGGTGCTCAGGTACACCGGGTATGCCCCAGGCGGTGTCTGTCCGTTCCTTTTGCCGGAAGCCCTGCCCGTCTTCGTGGACACATCCATGCGCCGGTTTCCCAGGGTCTATGCAGCGGCCGGAAATGAACATTCCGCCGTACCCGTCACCGTAGAACAATTGCTGGAAATCACCGCGGGCATCGAAGTCGATGCCCGCGAATCACTCCCGCAGGACCATTCCACAACAAGTAACGGTTGATTGCCCGCCTGATCCGCTCCACATTCATTGAGAGTCCGGTTCCAACAAATCCTGCGTCCCATTTCTATTTTTATCCGGGAAGACACAGCGATCCTGGCATCTTATCTTAAATATATTTCGGATGGCCATTCCAGATACCGCTCCGGATTGTAACCAGCCGGGAGGTCAGAGCGACTTTAAAAATGAAGACAAAAAAGAATGACTGGCAGAAACGAGGAAACCATGAAAAAATCAATTTATTTTTCCATATTGCTTCTTGTCCTGGTGGCGGCTGTTTCCTCCCGGGGCATGGCGGCACAGAACGAAAGCGTTCTGGTCGGACGCGTGTCGCTGGTTGAGGGTGAAGTTCTCCGGTATGTGCCGGAGGAACGGGATTGGGTGGCCCTGGTCGAGGACGCCCCTTTCGGACTCGATGATGCCGTCTACGCGGGAGAAAGCGCCAAGGCGGAATTCATTATTCCCAACAGGACTCGTGTCCGCATTGGTGAATTCACCCAGATCCAGTCCCTTCAGATCAGGGGAGACCTGACGGAGATGGATGTCGCCTCCGGCATGGCACGCTTCTACAATAACAGTGAATCGGGGGTGGTGAGAGTTACGACTCCCTTCGGATATGTTGTATCCGAGGGCGGCAGTTCGTTCGACATCTACGTGGGTGATCAGTCGGTGGAAGTGATTGCCGTTGAGGGCGTCGTGGATTTCGTGGATCAGAAGGGGTCTGCGCGGTATGAAGTTACGGCCGGGATGTCTTCACTCATTTCCGACGGCACCCGGGTTTCCTCGGGGGATGGCGGCGTGGATTCCGCCTGGCATGCATGGAACGAGGAAAGAGACCGCATCTGGAGCCGCAGAGTGCAGGTGAAGGGTGAGTCGGCAAGGTATCTTCCCGACGGCCTTTACGATGACTCCTACGTACTCGACGAATACGGCCGATGGGAGCGTGTCCCCTATGAGGGAGCCCACTATACACTCTGGAGACCGAGCCGTGTTGCCGCCGACTGGGAACCGTATTCGGTCGGACGATGGTCCGTCTACCACGGGGACAACGCCTGGATGCCCTATGAACCGTTCGGCTATATCACGCATCACTACGGTTCGTGGGTTTACCTCGGCACCCCCGCCGCCTGGTACTGGGCTCCCCCCGTCCGATACTTTGCTCCGAGGCCCGTTCTGAACATCGGGTTTTCCTGGTATCCCGGACGGGTGTTCTGGATTCATTCCGGCTCCTACGTCGGCTGGTTTCCCCTTGCGCCTTATGAACCCTACTATGCACACCGTTATTGGGGACCGCGCACCACAATCGTTCGAGATGTCAGATTGATCAACGTCGGCATCAGCAGGTTCAGATACGTGGACCGCTCGGTCATCATCAACCAGAGTCATTTCTACAGGGTAAACAACTACCGGGATGTTCGAATGAGGCGTCTGCACCGGGATACGATCATCAGGAGCTACAGGCCCGCTCCCGTGCTGAGCGACAGGGTGATCAGGGATTACAGGGGGACCAGGGAGCGGTACAACTTCAGAAACGTGGATGTGAGAAGGACCCCCCACGATGTCGTGCTCGATCGGGTCCGCCACAACAGGCAGATCGTCTCTCGAAGAACAGACGTGAGAGCTGCCAACGTTCAGCGCGACCTCAGGAGAATACGGGAGCGCACTCCGGAACGTGACGTGAGGATCGACCGCCCCCGCGTCTCGGGCCGAATGGTCCAGCGGGAAGACATGAGGCGGCCTCGAAACGAGGTTCGCTTCGACCAAAGGGACATCGTGAGGCAGCAGAGGCAACTCGACCAGCTTCAGCAGCGCCAGGAGCGTGCACGGGAATGGAGGCAGAGGAGGATGGAAGCCACTCCCCGGCCTGAAATCGACCGGACTGAACGTCGAGCCGTGAGGCCCCAGGATCGCCGAGACCAGAGACCTCGTGCCGTCGAACAGCAAAGGGTCCCCCGGCGTGATACTCAGGAACAGCAGCAGCGAATCCAGCGGCAGCGGGAACAACAGCAACAGCAACAAAGAATCCAGCGGCAGCGTGAGCAGCGGCAGGACCAGCAGCGAATCCAGCGGCAGCGGGAACAGCAGCAACAGCAACAAAGAATCCAGCGGCAGCGTGAGCAGCAGCAGAGGCTGCAGCGCCAGCGGCAGGATCAGCAGCGAATCCAGCGCCAACAGATGGATCAGCGGTCAAGGCAGCAGATCCAGCGGCAGGAAAGACAGAGGCCGCAGCAGCGAACCGGCCGGACAGCGGACGGGGAGGACGGGTTTCCACGGTTTGGCAGGTAGAAAGGGGCTGCTGTCCTGATGCCTGCGAGAGTCCTTTTCCGACGGATTCTTCTGCCGGTAGAAGTGGAAAGATGCCGTGGCCGGCCGTGTGCCGCGGCATCTTCTTTTTTTACAGAATGCTGTAGAGCATCCGGGTCCCGATGACCAGAAGGAGTATGGCGAATACGCGCTTGAGTTGAGCCACGGGAAGAGCGTGGGCCAGGCGGACGCCGAAGGGTGCCGTCAGCACACTGGCGCACACTATGCCGGCCAGCGCGGGAAGATAAAGATACCCCAGCGAGAATTCGGGAAGATTCGAGGCACGGAGGCCGTTGAGGATGAAGCCGGCCGTTCCGGCGACGGCGATGGGGAACCCGATGGCCGCCGAGGTCCCGATGGCGTTGTGGACCGGGACGTTACACCAGATCATGAAAGGCACGGAAAGACTTCCTCCCCCTATCCCCACCAGGCTCGACACCACTCCGATGACGTTTCCGACACCGAACATCACGGCCTTGCCCGGCAGTTCCCTGCTCGGCTTGGGTTTATGGTTCGTAAGCATGGTGGCGGCCACATAGTAAAGAAAGACCACGAAAAAGGCCTTCAGATATCGCGTGGTCAGGCTGCTGGCAAAAATGGTGCCCAGAAAGGTGCCGATGAGAATCCCCGGGACGATGCGGCGCACGATCAGCCAGTACACGGCTCCCCGCTTGTGGTGGGCATAGAAACTCGACACGGATGTGAAAATGATGCTGGCCATGGAGGTTCCCAGCGCGAGATGCATGATGTGTTCCTGCGGAACCTTCTGCCAGGTCAGGCAGAAGACCAGCATGGGAACGATCACCAGTCCGCCTCCAATGCCCAGCAGGCCCGCGAGGACCCCCGCGACAGCTCCAAAGCCCAGATAAGTCAACAACACAGGCGTCATGGCAGGCAGAGCGGCAGGCAGCACATGGGACAGTGAGAAAGAGAACATGACACACTCCTTGATCGCGATCCCCTCATGTCGAGGGGTGAACTGAGAGAGATTTCAATGACAACCTGTCGTGCGTTTTTCCTGGTGCGGTACGGAGCCGGCACATTCAAACCGTTTCCTGCTGCGGTACATCTTCACCCTGGTTTCCGAGCACAATCCGCTCCACGGAAAGAAGATGGTCCTTCATGGCCTGGCAGGCCATTCGAGGGTCTCCTTTTTCCATCGCGTCGATGATCCTGATATGGCCGATGACCGAGGCCCTCCTTCTTTCCTCGCTCTGCAACGGCTCTGAACGACTTTCGTTGATGATTTCATTCATCATGCCGACAACCCTCTGCACGATCCGGTTGCGGGAAGCCTTTGCGAGCAGCAGGTGGAATTCGGCGTCCAGGCTGGAATCGTCGTCGCCTGCCAGGTTCCTGCGATCCTGGTCGCACACGATGATCTTCAGGCGGTCGAGTTCCTCGGAGGTGATACGTGTTGCCGCAAGAGCCGCAATCTGAGGCTCCAGCATGATCCGGAACTGGATGATGTCCCGGACCAGGTCCTTCTGAATCTCAACAGGAGGAGTCAAGGAATCGATCGGTACGGTCCGGCAGCCGGGTGCGCACACATAAGTGCCGGCTCCCCGGCGGCTTTCGAGGATCCCCTTTTCGGATAGAGCCTGGATCGCCTGCCGGATGCAGTTGCGCGAGACTCCAAACCTTCGGGCAAGGCTTCTTTCCGGCGGGATCCTGCCGCCGACCCGGAACTCCCCGCCGCGGATCATCTCCTGGATGTACTCGACAATCTCGTTGTACAGATACCTGCGTCGGCCGGAATGAGTCGTGCCCCCCATGGCCCGTCTCCCTGAAACAGAGCATCCCCGTTAGAATTGGTAGATCCAATATCCTGTATACGAAAAGAGGATATACCAATACCATGGAAAGAGGGGGCTGTCAACTTCTTTGATATACAATTTCCCCCTCCATCCAATGATTCCATTATCCTTAATCTATGCTATCTTGGCATTGTTTGAGCTTTGTGGCGAAGAGGGGAGACGAAATAATTGGATGAACCAATTTTGTAGGAGCCGGAGAATCGTTCGGCATGGGTCGGGCGAAGCGAGGCTGGGGTGAAAGGGTCTTGCGGGTGGATACGCCGATGGAACCGTTGGTTCCTCCCGGATCATGAATGTTTTCCTGGTGACGTTCGGTCGAAGAGCGGCGAGGAACTGAGGGGATATCCGTGAGGGAAGGAAAGATCAGACTGCTGCCAGGTGCTGCTTCCGTCCCCGTTGGTGCGGCTGAGTCTCTTTCGGGGGATGTCGGTTCCCGGGCATGCTTTTGCCCGGTGGTGGTGCCCTGAAGTCGGAAGGCCGAAGCCCTGCCAGGCAGGGCTTCGGATGAATGGAGACTAAAATGTATCGATCATGGCAAGGATTTGAGCGTCGTCAAAGCCTCGCAGCCGAATGGCTCCTGAGCGGCAGGATGCCGTACAGAGGCCGCAGCCCTTGCAGACGGCTGAATGGATCTGAACCTTGCCGGCTTCTTTTCCCGATGCCATGAACTGAGGAGCCGAAAAGGGACAGATGCGGACGCATGTCCCGCAGCCGGTACAGAGATCGGGGTTGGAAAAGGCGACCGTTCCGTTGCAGCGGATATTTTCACGGGAAAGAATGATAGTCGCCCGGGCTGCCGCCGCCTGTGCCTGGGCTATGCTCTCGTCAATGGCCTTTGGATAATGAGCCATGCCGCACAAGAATACTCCGTCTGCTGCAAAATCCACGGGACGTAGCTTTGCATGAGCCTCGACAAAAAAGCTGTCGGCATTTACCGGGAGCTTGAAGAACCGGGAAAGGATCCTGGTTTCATTGGGTACTATGGCGGATGCCAGTACGAGGAGGTCCGGGGAAAGGCCGACGGACCGCCGAAGGACGGGGTCCCGGACCGTGAGCCTGAGCTTCCCGTCCAGTATCTCGACCCGGGGCTTCTCATGGAGAAAATACCTGATAAACAGGATGCCCGCTTTTCTTGCCTCTTGATACAGTGTCTCGCGCTCACCGTAGGTTCGCATGTCTCTGTACAGAATGTAGACATCCGTGCTGGGCTGGAAGCGTTTGATTTCGAGAGCACTTTTCACTGAATGAGTGCAACAGACGCGGCTGCAATATGGGCGGGCCGGCTCCCGAGATCCGACACACTGGATGAAAACGGCTGTCTGAACAGTTTTGAGGATCGGGTCCTGTTCCGCAAGACGCCGGTCCAGTTGGATATGGGTGATGATGGATGAATGCCGGCCATACTGGTATTCGTCTGGAGAATACTCATGGGCGCCGGTTGCGATGACCGTGACACCGTGATTCACCTCGACGATTTCCTTCCCGTTTCGGATGCTGGAATTGAAGTTGCCCACGAAACCATTCACCTTGTGCAGGGAACTTGAAAGGTGCAGGCTGATGTTGGGGTGGTTGGAGACTTCATCGGCAAGCTGGCGGCTGAAAGAAGGGATGTCTTCCCCTCTCCATGTTCTGTGAAGTTTCAAAGCCTGACCGCCCAGTCTCTCCGACTCTTCCACGAGATGAACCGAGAAACCCTGGTCGGCGATAGCCTTGGCTGCCACCATGCCTGCCACGCCTCCTCCGATGACCAACGCCCTGCAAGTGATGCTCTGTTCGGGTTCCTGGAGGGGTTCGAGAAGAGCCGCTTTCGCGACGGCCATTCTCACGAGATCCCTGGCCTTTTGGGTGGCCCGGGCCGGAACCCCTCGGTGCACCCAGGAATCGTGGTTTCGAATATTGGCCATCTCGAAAAGGTACTTGTTTAGTCCGGCGTCGACTAGGGTTTCCTGGAAGAGCGGTTCATGGGTGCTCGGAGTACAAGCTGCCACTACGACCCGATTGATCCCCTTTTCCCTGATTACCTCCACCATTTTGTCCTGGGTGTCCTGAGAACAGGTATAGAGGTTGTCTTCCACGTAGACGACTTGAGGAAGAGTTCGGGCATAATCCACAACGGCCGGCACATCCACGACCCCTCCGATGTTGATGCCGCAGTGGCAGATGAAGACTCCGATTCGTGGAGACATCCCGATCACGTTGACCTCGGCCGGAACGCTTCGGGCAGTGGCCTGCGTCCAGCGGACATCGCTCAACAGAACCTGGGATGCCGCCGCCGCCGCTGATGCCTCCATTACAGAGTGGGGAATATCCTTGGGTCCCTGAAGAGTGCCGCAGACATAGATTCCCTTTCGGGACGTCTCGACCGGAGAAAAACTCCCCGTCTCGACGAACCGATTCGCATTGAGATCCACTCCGAGTCGTGCCGCAAGTTCCATCGTCTGGATGCCGACCTGGAAACCCACCGATAGTACCACCAGGTTAAAGACTTCTGATTTCAGGATACCGTCGTCCTCCGCATACGTAATCTCGATGTCTCCATCCTCGACAGGTGTGATCGAATGAACACGGGTGTGTATAAATCGGACACCGTGCTCCTTTCGTGCCCGATCGTAAAACTGCTCGAAGTCTTTGCCATGCGTGCGGATATCCATGTAGAAGATTGCGGTTTCCAGCGGTCCGTGTGCGTGTTCCATGGCGATAACGGCTTCCTTGATGGCGTACATGCAGCAGACTCCGGAACAGTAGGGATTGTCGCAGCGGTTGAGATCGCGGGATCCCACACACTGCAGCCAGGCAATCCTGCCCGGTCCCCTGCGGTCGTACGGGCGCATGAGATGGCCGCGGTAGGGACCGGACGCGCTCAGAATCCGTTCAAATTCCACACTGGTGATGACATTCGGGTGGTCGGAATACTGGTATACGTCGAAGTGTGAAGGGTCGAAGGCCTCGTTGCCCACCGCCAGAATGACTGCTCCCACCCTCACCCTGGTCTGACGCGGCTGATCGCCATAGCGTACGGCTTCGGCAAGACACACTTTTTCACAGAGTCCGCATCCGATACACGATTCCCGGCTGATGAGATAGCCTCTGGGAATGGCCTGGGGATACTTCATATAAGTGGCTTCCCTGCGGTCGACTCCCTGGTTGAATTCATTAATGGCCATGGCAGGGCAGACTTGGCGGCACTGGCCGCAGGCGGTACAGCGGTCGAGATCGATGTGCCGGGGAGAGCTCCGCAGAACAACATCGAATCTGCCGGCTTCACCTTTCACCACTTCGACTTCCGTGCCCGGATAAATCTTGATATTGGAATGACGGCCGACCTCAACCAGTTTGGGAGACAGGATGCACATGGCACAATCGTTGGTGGGAAAGGTCTTGTCCAGTTGTGCCATGATTCCACCGATGGCGGGCGAATTGTCCACAAGATGGACGTAATACCCGGAATCGGCCAGGTCGAGAGACGCCTGCATGCCCGCGACTCCGGCTCCCACAATCAATACGGAGCCGGTTTTCCGGTTTTCAGTTGAATTCATCTCGATGGCTTCCTTTTTCACATTTTCAATATCCCCAAGGGGAAATTCGATAGGGAACCCGGTGGAATTAAACCGCCTGCAGAACGAATCTTGGCGTGCTGCCGTCCCAGCCGCTAAATTCAGCCTGGCCGGTCCTTTCGAGATCGCTCAGCAGCTGAGACACGATGATTACGGGAAGGCCGGTTTTCCCCGTGATGTCCTTGACCGAGAGCGGTCCATTCCTCAAGGATTCAAGAATGAGGGCCTTCTGGTATTCTTCTCTTGCCGCTTTTGTCATTAGATTCCTGTAGGCTGGCGAAGCGATTTTCTCCCCGTACACGTTCCCCCTTTCCGTCAGCTGCCTTTCGATGCCAAGAAGCCAACGGAGGCGGGGTGAACGCAGAGCCGCCTCCATGGCTGCCAGAGATAGATGGTGGTCGGCCGGGTCAAAAGCTCCCAGCCCCTGAACGATTGCGCTTAATTCCTTGACGTAATCGGCAAACTGCTGACCTTCGGCAGCGCTTACCCATCGAAGCTGCATCCTGTTTCCACCAATCCCGGAGAATTCGAGCATTTCACTCAACAGCCTCATCCGCTGTTCAGTGTAGACGTTTCCGTCGATATAATGGCAATCCCCGATATGGCAGCCGAATACGAACACGGCGTCAAAGCCGTTTCTCAATCCCTCCAGGATGTATATGGGGTCGACCCTGCCCGAGCACATGGTTCGCATTACCCGGATGGTCGGTGGATACTGGTACCGTGATACCCCGGCCAGATCGGCTCCCGCGTAGGAACACCAGTTGCAAAGGAAGGCCAGAATCCTGGGTACGTAATCGGTGTTCATTCTCTTTTCCCTCCTTTCGTGGAAAATGTCCTCGTTGATGGCGGAACGTATCGTTATGGCACGGCAATTCCCGACGAGCATGCGCAGGGGGCAGGTTGGAGCCCGGAGGTGTCTACCAGGATACGGAACCAGGGAATGACGCGGGAAGGGACCGTTCAAACCCGTCTTGCCTACCGGACACGGGTAGTGTTCACGATGCTGCTTCAGGTAACGCCGGTGAGAGGTTGCACAAAGGGGGCCTTTGACTGACTGCGGCCTTGGCCGATGATGGACCTGCCGCCGGATCCGGGATGCGGAAGGCTTCCATTGAGCACCCCATCCCGGCACCTGCTTTGTGTTCAGCAAAGCAGCGAAATCAAGCTCCGGGCAGGTGCTGTTCTTCTTCCTCCATTTCTACGCCGAGCCGCCCCCATTGAGCCCGCGCCTCTTCTTCGGCCCTTTCGATTTCCCTGCTGCTCCAGGGGGTGACGACCAGCGTTTCGGCAACCAGCTGCCAGATATACTTCACTTCGTAATCGCAGTCCGGGTAGAATTTGGGAATCCGTTTCATGATCTGGTCGCGGCAGTTGGAGCAGCCGACCACGACGACGTGAGCCTGGCTGTTCTTGATCTGCCTGTACTTGTGACGCGCATGATAGGCGGATTCCTTTTCGTAGGGCAGGGGCCAGTTCCCGCCGCCCGCTCCGCAGCAGTAGTTGTTGGCCCGGGTGGGCTCGAGTTCCACGAACCGGTCCACGCACTGCTGGATAATCCAGCGAGGTTCTTCGAAGTAGCCATGGCCGAAGTTGCGTTCCAGTTCCCGGCCGTGTTTGCACGAGTCGTGCCATGTAAAGACTTTTCCCTCATTGACGCTCTTATCCAGGGTTACTCTGCCCTGTTCGATGATCTCCTTGAGATAATCGTAAAGGTAAATGTGTTCGATCCGGTTGTTGGGATCCTCCATGACGCAGGCTTTCATTCCTTTCCGGCATCCGTAGGAGCCGCCTCCGCAGTCAGGCATGATCATGCGGTGGATATGGAGCTTTTTCATCAAATCGATCTTCCGGGCCGCCAGGATTCGGGTCGCTTCCTCGTTGCCCGTAAACAGCCCCCAGTCGACGGCTTCCCAGTTTTCCGACGGGATGGTCCAGTTTTCTCTTGCGGCGTAGAAGATCTTCCACCACCAGATCATATCGTCGTTATCGGAGAAGACTTCCTTGGAATTGGGAAAGAAAAGGATTTCCGCATTGTCCCTGTCTATGGGCACATAGAAACCAGGGCATTCTTCCTCGGCAAGCTCCCTGCCCATATCACTCATCAGGAAAAAATAGTCCTCCCTGGGGATTGCCATATTGTTGCCCGTGTTGAGCACGTTTTCCACACCCTTGTGCAGGATGCCCGGTACCTGGTCACGGGGCCGCAGGCTTTTCATGCGGCCCATGATGGCAACGATATCGATATTCATCGGGCATCCATGAACACAGCGGCCGCAGCCCGTGCAAAGCCAGGGGAACCTGGACTGCACCACGTCCTCCAGCATACCCAGCGCCAGCATCCGCAGCACCTTGCGGGTATCCCACCCCTCCATCCCGGGCATTCCCGTGATTGGACAGCCGTTGGTGCAGGTTCCGCAGGTGAGGCAGAGATTGAGGTCGAATCCGGCCAGGTATTCTCTGATCCCATCCGGTAGTTTCCGCGGTTCGATAACCTCTTGCATGTTGTTCCTCCTTTTAAAGATCTCTTGGCCGGACCCCTTGCCTGCCCTGCACGAGCAGATGGATGTGTGAATGTTCAGGTGAACCCGCAAAAAATCTGCACACCGGCCCCCCTCAAGACGAATCGAGACAATCGACACATTGAATATGCGACAATTACCTATTTGTCTAATAGATATTTTCAATTAATAGTGTTTTTTATATCGACATTCGACTCTGCCGGGTCTCTCTCGCATCTCACTCAACCTGGAAGGCAACGGTGCCTCCCTTCCCGGTTGGTTCTTCTCGTAAAACGCGTACCCGGACAGTTGCCGCACAAAGGCGGAATACACCCGCAACAACGTTATTCAAACACCAGCGATATTCTAACAACGACGTCATTGACTCCACATCGTCATTCATACGAAGGCGGGAATCCAGAAAGGGTAACCGTGGGAGCGATGATAGGAATGAGCCTTGAACATAGGATTGATAGAGCAAAAAAATCCCGGGTGCAGAGATCATTATGGCGCCATGTGCGCTTGGACTGGATTCCAGCCTTCGCTGGCATGACGTTGGGACACTGAATGACGTTGGGATACCGTCGATCCTTTGCGTGAAAAGTACCGGGTGCGTGAAAAAGCATTGGAGGCACTCGTTTGTTGTAGGGGCGGTCCGCAAACCGCCCCTACGCCGCACCCACGAGAAACCGCCATAACCGGAAAAACGGCCTCCACGGGAAGAAATGCCCCTGCGGGATACCGCCGCAAACCCATTGGGCGTTTGATGGGCGCATACAGGGAGGATCTCGGGCTATTCGTTTGAACTCATTCCGATCCTGCCCGATTTCAAGCGGCTGACGCGGCTGATCAGTTCGACAGCCTCGGCGGGCGGGCGCTTTTCGACCCGGCGGTACTCACGGCCGTCCCTGGTCCTGGTCAGCATGCCGTAGTCGCACAGCCACCTCCGCAACAGGGCGTGGTCGCCGAAGAGGTGATTTTCGTTCAGCAGCAGGTTGATTTCCTTTTCGGAAAAGACCTGGCGGGCGGGCAGTTTCGACCAGATGACCCAGAGACACAGTTCCTGGCGACTGCGCCTGGAGGGCCAGTGCACGAGCTTTCCCTGCGGGTCGAACAGCCTCAGCAGCTGCCTGACGCGAACGAGGTCGACGGCATCGGGTTTGGGCGCTGGTGGAGGGCTTTCCAGGCGGTCCCGGGCGGTAAGTTGTGCCCGGTAATGCTGGAAATTCCGATATCCGTTGGCCCGCACCAGCATGTTCAGAAGTTCGAGATGGCCCGGCTGAGACTCACACTTGGCGAGCTGGCCCTTGAGGGACCGTGCCAGGGCGGAAATGTCTTCGGAATGGAAAGGCAGGAGTGTTCTGGACATCGCTTATCCTCGCGAAGTGCCGATCCGGAAGGGATCATGTCGGTGGTCGCCGTCTTCCGACCCGGCACGGGATAAGGTGTAAGGTCGAATGGGGTATCGAGGCAGGTTTAGCACCCCCTTGCGGGGCGGCGACGCCTGGGTGAACTGCCGACCGGAGCGCAATATACTGCACGGTCCGGGACGCCGTCAACGGTATATTCCGGAAGGGTAAATCCAAGATATTCGAGCTTCCATCGGTCCGAAACGGGTATTGTGTCGTTTGATCTTGTGTATATAATACAATATCCAAGGACTTCTTCTCGATGCAAAGGCGCATGCCTTCGACCTGGCGAGGGCACCTGTTCCGTATCGTCTTCCTTTTCTTCCTTGTCGAGTCTGGTCGGATTGAGTATGGAGTATTCATCCTGCCGCCGGTGTCGGCTGATCTCCGTCCTGCAGGCAGGTTCTCTTTATTTGCGCCGACGGGGAGTATTGCGGGGGCGTATGGCGGCCTTGAGGAGCAATTGCTGTCCGCGGCGCGCTGTGCGTGGTTGGAAGAACAGGGTGAGGGAGCTTTCATGAAGTTTCTGCCGGCACAGATCAGCTTCTTTTTCCAGAGCCGCACAACCAGGAAGAACATTCGGCGGCTGGTGAAATTCTTCCTGCTTCTGTCCGTACTGATCGTTCTTTACAGTATTCTCTTTCATGTGATCATGGAATACGAGGAGAGGGAATTCACCTGGGTAACCGGTCTTTACTGGACGCTCACGGTGATGTCCACACTCGGATTCGGCGACATCACGTTCACTTCGGACCTGGGCAGAGTCTTTTCCATCGCCGTGTTGCTCTCCGGTATCATCCTGCTGCTCGTAATGCTTCCTTTCACGTTCATTCACTTCTTTTATGCGCCCTGGCTGGAAGCCCAGTCCAGGGCACGGATCCCTCGTGAGCTGCCTCCGGAAACAAAAGGCCATGTGATTCTCACCAACTTCGACCCCGTTTCGGAGACCCTCGTGGAAAAACTGAAACAGGGCGGGAGGCCCTATGTGATTGTTTCCGACAGTTTTCAGCGGGCCATCGAACTCTATGAACAAGGCTACAACGTGGTTCGCGGCGACCTCGACGACCCGAAGTCGTACGAACTGCTCCGAGTGCAGAATGCCGCGATGGTGGTGAACAGCGGGGAGGACATGGTCAACACGAGCATTTCCTTCACCGTGCGCGAGCTTACGACGCAGGTGCCCATCGTTTCCAATGTGGATGAAGACGAGTCCGTGGATATTCTCCAGCTGGCGGGCAGCACTTTCACTTTTCAGTTCATGAAGATGCTCGGCCAGGCACTTGCCCGCAGGACCCTGGGGGCGAGCATGGGTGCCAATGTTATCGGACGCTTCGACAACCTGCTCATCGCCGAAGCCCCTGCCATGCGCACCCCCCTGGAAGGCCAGACCCTCCTGGACAGCAGGCTTCGCGAAACCACCGGGGTAACGGTAATAGGCATATGGGAAAGAGGCAGGTTCGAAATCCCTCGAGCTCACAACAGGATCAATTCCACGACGGTGCTCGTGCTGGCCGGCCTTCCCGAACAGCTGAATGCGTATGAGAAGCGTTACGGCGTCTACCTGAAAACGGATGCTCCGGTGCTGATCCTGGGGGGAGGCCGGGTGGGGCATGCGGCATCCGAGGTTCTGAGGGAGAGCGGCATCGACTTCAGGATCGTCGACAAGAATCCTGTCGCGTGTGAGCATTGTGACCAGGCAATCCTGGGGAGTGCCGCCGACATCAACACACTGAAGCGTGCCGGCATCAATGAGGCTCCCTCGGTCATCATCACCACTCACGACGACGTGATGAACATCTATCTCACCATCTACTGCAGGCGACTTCGAGAAGACATCCAGATCGTGAGCCGTGCGAACCTGGACAGGAACGTTTCCACGCTGCACAGAGCGGGAGCCGACCTGGTGATGTCCTACTCCTCCATCAGTGCCAACACGATCATGAATCTCCTGCAACCAGACGAGGTGCTCATGCTTGCCGAGGGAATGAATGTCTTTCGGGTGCCCGTCGGGGTGTCCCTCTCGGGCGTATCCCTGGCCGAAGCCCAAATCCGCAGGCACACCGGGTGCAACGTTATCGCCATCAAGAGCGAAGGAGTGCAGATCATCAACCCGGATCCGTCCACCAGGCTGAAAGCAGGAGACGAATTGGTCATGATCGGGGTCAGCAAGGACAAATGGCTGGAATCAAGCAGGGTCAAGTAGGCTATAATAAGTGGAAAGATGCGAGTCTGCGATGATTGCATACCCGGTGCACGCGCGGTCTTTCCGAAAAACCGTCGAGGCCTGGCAAGGGAAGGATGCGGACAGTGCCCGGCTTGATGATTGAAGGGATGTGGAAATGTGGAAACTGTTCGATATGTTCCGCCGCAACAGGCTGTTCCAGGCCGACTCCAGGGAGAAAGCCGCGTTTCAACGCAAGTACGGCCACTTCCAGAATCTGCTGGCGGGGAACAATCGTGCCCTGGAAACCATCACCGAACTTGAACAGGTGTGTTACGGATCCAAACCCTTTACGCTCGAATACGTCATCAGCCAGGCGGAACGACTGCAGTCCCTTGTCTATGAAATAGCCGAGGACCTGAACGCCCTTTCCCTGGGGAAGTACCCCGGCCTTTTTGATGCCGTGGAGCGCATCGGGGTGAGCATACTGCAGGAACTGGTTCAGAAGAAGACCGTGGAGAAGACGAACCTGACCGTTCCCTTGCGGCAGATCAGCCTCGACCGCCTTTCCGAGGTGGGCGGAAAGGCGGCCAATCTCGGGGAAGTGTTCAACCGTGTGCACCTGCCCGTTCCTCGAGGCTTCGCTGTCACGGCTTACGCGTGCTACCATTTTTTGAATTCCGCGGCACTTTACGAACAGTCCGAAAAGATACTCAAAGGACTGGACGTGGAAGATACGGGCAGGCTGCTCGATCGCTGCAGGGAAGTCCAGGCCATGATCATGGAAGCGCCCCTTCCGGCGGACCTTGCGGAATGCCTCGATGTCGAGGTGGACCGGCTCGTCCGGGAATGCGGCCCGGATGTGCGACTGGCGGTTCGCAGCAGCGCAACCAGCGAGGATTCCGAGGCGAGTTTCGCGGGTCAGCATTCCACGGTGCTGGGAGTGGACCGGCACCATGTGGCTCAGGCGTACAAGGAAGTCGTGGCCAGCACGTTCAACCCGAGAGCGGTTTATTACCGGCGGAGCAGGGGCTACCGTGACGAGCATGTACTCATGAGCGTCCTGTGTGTTGCGATGGTGGATGCTCGGGCCAGCGGAGTCATGTACACGAGTGACCCGAACGACCATCAGCGGGGAGTGGCTCTCGTCAATGCCGTCTGGGGTCTTGGAGTGGGAGCGGTGGACGGGTCGGCGGCAACCGATTTCTACGAACTCGACAGGGCACATCGAAGGATTCTCACGGTGCGCCCCGCCTGCAAACAGACCATGCTCACCCTTTCGGGGACAGGCGAAGGGACGTTGAAGGAAGAACCGGTTCCCGAAGAACACAGGTCGATTCCCTGCCTGGGCGCCGAAGAGGTCCTTTCCCTCATGAATTACGGGATGACCCTAGAAGAGCATTACGGACATGCCCTCGATATCGAATGGGCCACGGACCGCAAGAACCGGATCGTTCTCCTCCAGGCCCGCCCCTTGAACGTGGATGTGGCGACAGTCCGGGACGAGGTGCCCGGGCAGGCGCACGATATCGAGGCCTACCGCAAGAGATTTCCCGATCACCCCATCCTGCTTTTCGGCGGAGTGACCGCTTCCCGCGGGAAGGCAAACGGCCTGGCGTATGTCCTCACATCAGATCACAACCTGCTCAACATCCCGGAAGGCTCGATTCTCATCGCCAACCAGACTTCCCCCCGCTACGTGTCCATCCTGGGTCGTGTCCAGGGGATCATCACCGATGTGGGAAGTGTGACCGGGCATATGGCATCGGTGGCGAGGGAGTTCGGCGTTCCGACCCTGGTGGGAACGGGCAACGCCACTGCGGTCATACCCCATGGGGAAGAGATCACGCTGGATGCTACGCACAGCATCGTGTTCCAGGGTCGAGTGGAGGGGATCCTCGAACGCAGGAGACAGGTGAACCCCATGAAGGGCAGTCCTACGTACAAGGCGGCTCACGCGGCTTTGAAGAAGATTGCCGTCCTGAACCTGGTGGATCCGAGGAGTGAGACATTTGCGCCCGAAAACTGCCAGACGCTGCACGATATTGTCCGTTTCGCCCACGAGATGTCCATGCGGGAGATGTTCAAGATCAGTGACGATCTCGAGGTGAACGAAAGCTTTGCCGTCCGCCTCAAGGCTCCCCTGCCCATGAAGATCTTCGTCGTCGACCTGGGGGGAGGGTTGAGCATCCCTCGGGACAGGGCTGAAGCCAGTATCGATGACATCCTGTCGGTGCCTTTCAGGGCTTTGCTGCACGGTATGACGCGGCCGGACGTCAGGTGGGTGGGGGCCGTCGACTTCGACTGGAAGGGATTCGCCGCCATCGTGACCGAATCCATGTTCACGGACCCTCACATGAGTGACGACCGGATGGGTGGTCCCAATTACGTCGTCATCTCAGACGAATATCTCAACTTCAATTCGCGTCTCGGGTATCATTTCGCCGTATTGGACGCCTATTGTGGATCGCAGGTCAATGACAACTACATCACCTTTTCGTTTAAAGGGGGAGCCGCAGATATCGGAAGGCGATCGCGGCGAGCCCTGCTCATCGGCAAGATCCTCAAGAAGCTCGGCCTCAAGGTTGAAATCAAGGGAGACATGGTCAGGGGTGAGATAAAGAAATACGACTGCTCATTCCTCCAGGAAAAGCTCGATATGATAGGCAGGCTTCTCGGCGCCGTGCGCCTTCTGGACATGGTTCTCTCGGACGATGGGCGAATCGACTGGTACGTGGACGAGTTCTTCAAGGGAAATTACACTTTTCAACGGAGGTATCAGCAGCCTTGAAACGGTTGAGCAGGGAACAGATCGGGCGTTGGATGCGGGAGTCCACGTGGCTGAAGAGATCTCTTGCAGCCGTTGTGGTTGCTTTTCTCCTTTACAACATCATCGGATTCCTGATTCTGCCTTATGTCATCAAGGCGGTTCTCGCGGGCAACGTCAGGTCGAAGCTTCACCGTGAGGCGCAAGTCGAAAGCGTCCAGGTGAATCCATATACCCTGTCTGTAAGACTCACCGGCTTTCGCATAGGGGAACCCGAGTCTGAAGAGAAATGGCTGTCGATCCGGGAGCTTTTCGTGAATATGCAGGTGAGTTCCATCCTGAGGCGCGCGGTTGTTTTGAGTGAACTGAAGATCGTCGATCCCGAGTTTCGCGTCGAACGAAACGAGGACGGGAGCCTCAACTTCTCCGATCTCCTGGAGAAAAAGGAGGATGCCGGCGAGGAGAAAGAAAAGCCTTCCACTCCCCGCTTTTCGGTCAGCAACATCGAGATGGTGAACGGCCAGCTGACGGTGGAAGACAGGCTGAGCGGCAGAACTCACCAGTTCAGGGACCTCAGCCTGAGCATCCCGCTGATCGCCACCGTGGGAGATCTGCTGACCGACTGGGTCCAGCCTCTGCTCGAGGCAAAATCCGGGGAAGGCTCCTTTTCACTGACCGGAAAGGCCAGGCCCTTTTCCGATTCCCGGGATGTGAGCGCGTACTTGGAGCTGAAGGACGTGGACCTTGCGCACTATTTTCCCTACGTGGCTTCCGTGCTCCCCATCCAGGTCAATTCGGGCCATGCGGACATCCGGACAAGAATCGAATATTCGAGAAGCACCGAAGGTGAACATGCCGTGAAGGTTTCGGGTGAGGTCGTCCTGAAAGAATTCGAAGCTGTCGAATCGGACGAAAAGAGGCTGCTCAAGTTTCAGAATCTCGTGGTTGCCGTTGAATCCCTCGATATCGGGGAGAGAAGTCTCCACGTGTCCAGGATATCGCTCGATTCACCCGAGGCGGACATACGGCGGAATAGGGAGGGAGTCCTGAACTTCTCGACTCTTGTGGCCCGCAAGAAGGTCGAAGAGGCCGAGGCGGTCGAGTCTGCCGAAGAGAAGGCGTTTTCATGGAAAGTCGATGAACTGGAAATCAACCAGGGGATGATCTCCCTGTTCGATGATTCGGTGAAGGAGCCGTTTCAGACGTACGTGCAGTCGGTGAATGTCAGGGTGAGCGGTCTGTCCAACGCAGCGGACAGTGCGGCCCGGTTCGAGGTGACCGGGAAGATCGAGGAGCAGGGAGACCTGAACCTGGCGGGAACCGTGTCCGTCGATCCTTTCCGGGCCGATGGCGCGGTGGACCTGTCCGGCGTGCAGGTGAGGAAGTATGCGCCTTATTACAGGGGCTTCCTTTCTTTCGACATCGAGGATGCCATCCTTGGCATCAAGACGGGGTATAGTACGACGGGCAAAGATCCTGCGGCAGCGCTGAAGCTCTCCGGCTTCAATCTTTCCCTGGATTCCCTGAAATTGAGAAGGCCCGGGGAAAAGGAAAGCATCGTGGAAATCCCCGGTCTGGAGGTCAGGGATGCCGAGGTGGACCTGGGCCGGAAAAGCGTTGTCGTTGGTGAAGTGAACAGCCGGGACGGGAAGGTGAGCGTGGTCCGGGATCGGGAAGGCAGTCTGAACCTGGCGGCTCTTGTGCCGGGATCGGGCCGGCCGGAAGCGAGGGGCGATCCTGTCGAACAGACCACGGGGGCCGGCCCCGGCTGGCAGTTCATGGTCAGGAACGGCAGCCTGCAGGGGTATACCCTGAAAATAGCCGATCAAGTGCCCTCCATACCTGTAAACGCCACCTTGGATCAACTCCGGCTGACCGTGCAGAACGTGACGAACGCGAAGGAGAGCAAGGTGGGGCTTTCTCTTTCGAGCCGGTTGAACGAATCGGGGTCCATAGCCGTCGAAGGAACGGCGGAACTGGATTCACTGTACGCAGACCTCAAGCTGGATCTGAAAGATGTGGATCTGCTGCTCGTTCAGCCCTATCTGCCCGAGGATATTCGAGTGCGTTTGAAGGAAGGGAAGGTTTCAGCAGCCGGGAACCTTGCCGCGGGCCGTTCGGAAGAACCCGGAGTCAATGCGGCTTACGTGGGGAATCTGACTTTCAGCGATTTGGCAACGTTTGACGCAGTGACAGGAGACGATGTCGTAAGCTGGAAGATCCTTGAACTGAAAGGAGTCGACGCAGGAAACAACCCTCGCCGCGTTCACGTGGGAAAGGCAGAGATCAAGAATTTCAGATCCAGGGTTTTTATCAGTTCGGAGGGAAGGATCAACCTGGTGGAGGTACTGGGAGCCGAGCCTGCGAAGGCCGAAGGTGCTGCGGCGCCTCCCCCCGCCGGGCGGACGGGCGGCAAAGGAGCGCCTCGATCGGCGCCACCTTCAGGACATGATCGTGCGCCGGGGCCAAACGACGCCTCTCTTCTTTCCGTAAAAGTCGATGAGGTCGCTGTTCAGGGAGGAACCATCTCCTTTTCCGATCATTACATCAAGCCAAACTTTCATGCCGAGATGCTCGAGGTTGGAGGAACCGTTCTGGGGCTTTCTTCGGAGAAGAACGCCGTTGCCGACATCCGGCTCGAAGGTAAGCTCGACAAAGACTCTCCCCTGCGCATCACCGGCAAGGTCAGCCCCTTCGGGAAGGATCTCTTCGCTGAAGTCTCCATAAAATTCATCAACATCGACCTTACCCGAATGAATCCCTATGCGAAAAAGTATGTCGGATACAGTCTCGAAAAAGGCAAGCTCTACCTCGAACTCGAATACGCCATCGTTCAGAGAAAACTCAACTCGAAAAACAACATCCTCTTCGATCAGCTTACCCTCGGCGAGAAAGTCGACAGCCCGGACGCCACCACTCTTCCCATCAAATTTGCCCTGTCCCTGCTTCAGGACAGGAACGGGGTCATCAAGCTGGGCATTCCCGTTACGGGAGACATCGATGACCCGCAGTTCAGCTTCGGGAGCGTCATTGCCAAGACTATCCGCAATTTTATCCTCAAGATCGTGACGGCGCCCTTCGCAGTGCTCGGGTCAATCTTCGGGGCAGAAGGAGGCGAACAGCTCAACCACGTGGAATTCGAATACGGCAGCAGCGACATTCCTCCCGAAACCGCCAGGTTCCTGGATACCCTGGCCCAGGCTCTCTACGACAGGCCCAGGCTGGAGATCGCCGTTGAAGGACATGTGGACCCCGAGAAAGATAAAGAAGCCCTGCACCAGGAGTTCTTCCTGGATAAGCTCAAAGCGCAGAAGCTGAAGGAAACGGTGAAAGAATCCGGGTCCGAAGTCACCCTGGACAAGGTGACCCTGAATCCCGATGAATTCGAGAAATATCTGAAAATGGCCTACAGCGAGGAATTCTCCAGGGGAGTTTTCAAGAAGCTGCTCGGCAGGTATCCGCCTGATGAGGAAATGAAGAAAGAACTGCTTGCCGTGGTCCAGGTGGGGGAGGAAGACCTGAGGCTTCTTGCCAACCGCAGGGCCATAGCTGTCCGGGACTATATTCTCGGTTCGGGACGCATCGAGCCGAAGAGAATCACGGCGGTCGAGTCCGGAGTGAAAGCGCCTCAGGACCAGCCGGATTTAAAGAAGAGCCGGGTGTCCATGAAGCTCAGGTAATGCGTGATTCCGCCCCGGTCGGAATCCTCCCGGCAGACGGCGGTTTCTCCTCCTGCCGGCATGCGGCATTCCGCCTTGTCTTTTGCAGCCGTCTCGGGTAGCCTCGTCCGGGAAGCCGCCGGGGCTTTCCTCGAAAATGCAGGCGCCGGTTTCAGCCGAAAGCGCAGGCTCCCGAGCGGGAGCTTCGAATCAACCGCCGATTCCCGGAGGAAGAACCTTGGATTTGAAGATTCTAGATGGACTGGAAGGTCCTCAGCTCAGGCAGTATCTTGAATTCCTGCTGTGGCACTATCGCGTGGCGGATGCATTCTGGTTCATTTACGTGGAGGAAAAATTCGATCTGGCCACCGCGGAGGAACTCAACCGGCAGGTTTGGGGCAAATCCGCTTCGCTGGCTGCAAGAGATCTGAAGAAGCGCTTCAGCCTCGATGAAGACGGCCTGACCGGGTTTACCAAAGCATTGAAGCTCTTTCCCTGGACGATTATCGTCGGCTACGATATCGAGGAAAAACCCGATGAGGTGATCCTTACCGTACCCCACTGTCCACCCCAGGAAGCCCGCATCAAACAAGGGCTGGGGGAATATTCCTGCAAGGACATGCATTACGATGAGTTCAGCAGTTTTGCCCGGGAGATCGATCCCCGCATCCAGGTGGAATGCCTGTATGCTCCTCCCGATCCCCACCCCGACGACCATTTCTGCAAGTGGCGCTTTACTCTGAAGAAATAACCGCTACGGATTCTTCTGTGCTCATCCGTCCTGTAAGGGCATTTCTTCCCGTTGGGGGGGCGGTTCGCGAACCGCCCCTGGTGCGCCTGGAAACCGGTGCACACAGAGAGGTGCAAGTCCTCTCCCGGGAGATGCCCGCTCCCGGCAGCCGAAGGTAACTGCGTCGTCGCGAGGCGAGGTGGGGAGCAACCGGAGGCGAACATGGAGTCCGCAGGATAACAAGACCGATTCGGCCGGACGTAGCGACGAGCCTTCTGGGGAACGGCGAAGTCCAGACCTGGAGACCGACAGGGCGAACCCGTCAGCGCGGTCGCCGGGAAGCCTGTCGCGCTGGGTGGGCAGCATAAAAGCGATGGCAGGGCGCGTCAGGTGGTTGGTGACGGAATGCATGGAAAGGGAGGTCGTGTAAGAGAGGTTCATCCGGAAAACGAGTATCTCCGGTGCTTTTCACGCCTCCGGTGCCATTCGCGAAAGGGGTCGATGGCATCGGGAGGTCACTTGGCATCTGAACGTCGTTCCCGTGGATATTACAGCGTCACTTGGCAACACAACGTTATCCCTCGAATATTACACCGTCATTCCCGCAAAAAACCCGGCCCGATCCCTGGGTCGCTGTTGAAGAAAAGATCGGGATGAACGGATCATCGTGCCGAATCATTTGCATGGAATCCCTGTAATCACGGGTGATTGTGGGGGCGGTTCGCGAACCGCCCCTGCGGGATAGCGCCACGGGAAGAACCGCCCCTGCGGGACGCCGCTGCAAACCCATTGGGCGCTTGATGGGCGTATACAGGGAGGATCTCGGGATATGAACTGCCGCCGGGACAGGCATCCACGGCAATCCATTCGCCTGCCCGGTTGCGACTGTTCGCAGTATGGCGCCTGGTTCATCACCGTCCTGGGGCTCGCATGCACGGTTCGGAGGGAGGGGCGGCGCAAACCAATGCGCCGTTCCTACCCCTATCAACGGGATCGGCAATGAACGTGATTCCGTGAACATGGTTGGGCATGATCGCCTGTCCATGTCCATCAATGCGCCGTGCTTCGAGCATGCAGATCCTTCCCTTCCCATGCCTCATCTGAAGAGATCGAAAATAAAAATTGACAGATTCTAACACATGTTCTATTTTGTAGAACACTTGTTATAGGCGAATGTTTGCAAGCATGGCTGCATGCTTCTGGAGGATTCATGAAAGCGCAGAGACTCTGGGATGAAGGAACCAGGAAACGGCTGATCGAGGCGGCGGGAGAGGTGTTTGCCCGGCGCGGTTTTCGTGCTGCCACAATCCGCGAGATTTGCAGGCGCGCCGGCGCCAGCGTCAGTGCGGTGAATTACCATTTTCGAGACAAGGACGGTCTTTACGCAGCGGTGTTCGAGTATTCCCACCGGTGGGCCGTGGAGAAGTACCCGCACGATATGGGTCTGGAGGAGAATGCAACGCTGGAGGAGCGGCTTCGAGCCTTTATCCGTTCATTCTTGTTGCGCGGTCTTGGCGACGGTTTTCCAGCCTGGCACGGAAAGCTCATCGCACAGGAAACGGCTGACCCGAGCGGTGTTTTGAGCAAGGTGGCGCAGACTGCCATTCGGCCCATGGATGAGTACCTGGAGGGGATAGTCCGGGAACTCATCCGGAAGGCAAACCCGTCTCGAGAACCGAATGAAAGCGCGGTCCAGCTGTGCAGGATGAATATCGTCGGGCAGTGTATTTTTCAGATGCATGCCAGGCGGTTCATGAAGATCGCCGACCCTGAAGAATTGTCCCCCCCGCAGATAGTCGCTCTTGCCGACCGGATATGCCGATTTTCTTTAGGCGGCATTCGGGCGATCGCTGTGGAAGGGCAGTCTTGAACAGCCCGGCGAAGCCATGATGCGAGACACGAAAGAAAACATGTTGACAGCCGCGGGGCCAGCCAGTCGATGAAGTTCCTGCAGGGAACGACATACATCCCGTCGGCGATAGGGTGTTCGGTGATGCTCCTGGCCATCATCGCTGCCGGGTGCGCCGCTGTGGGCCCGAGCTATGTGCGTCCCGAGGTGCCGGTTTATCCTGACTGGAACAACAAACTCGAGGGCAATACAAACGGCACGGGAATGGATGTGCAGATCCTGGCGGAGTGGTGGACCTCGCTCGGCGATCCAAGACTGTCCAGGTTGATCGAGCGCGCCGCGGCAGGGAACCTCGATCTGAAGAAGGCACAGGCGCGAGTTCGGGAAGCGCGCGCTCGCCGGGGCATTGCCGAGGCTGGTCTCTTTCCCGGCCTCGACGGCTCTGGTTCAGCCAGGTGGAGTCGCACCATTACCGATACGGGGCCGGACACGACCAGCAGTGGTTACGCGGCAGGCTTCGATGCGGCGTGGGAAGTGGATATATTCGGCGGTGTCCGTCGCTCCGTGGAGGCGGCGGAAAGGGATCTTCAGGCGAGCGAGGAGGACCTGCGGAACGTCCTCGTCTCTCTGCTCGCGGAGGTGGCCTTGAACTATCTCGATGTGCGGATCTACCAGGATCTGCTCACCGTGGCCGAAGACAACCTCGAATCGCAGAGCGAGACCTGGCAGCTGACGCGGTGGCGGTACGAAGCGGGTTTGAGTGACGAACTCGCGGTGCAGCAGGCCCGCTACAACCTGGAAAATACGCGTTCCCAGATACCGACTCTGCGCACCGCCCTGGAAGCGGCCATGAACCGCGTTGCGGTGCTTCTGGGAGAACAGCCGGGCAGGGTTCATTCGGAGCTGGAGCAACGGGAGCCCATACCGGTGCCGCCCCTCGATGTCGCGGTGGGTGTGCCTGCCGATCTGTTGCGACGCAGGCCCGACATACGGCAGGCCGAACGGGAACTGGCCGCGCAGACGGCAAGAGTTGGCGTGGCCATGGCGGATCTCTATCCCCGGTTCACGTTGAGCGGTTCCATCGGCCTGGAATCGCTTTCGTCAAACAGTGTGTCCTCCGGAATCCTGTCACTTGCGGGCGGGCCTGGGATCAGCTGGGCAATCTTCAAGGGCGGTGCTATCCGCCAGAACATCGAGGTTCAATCGGCCCTTCAGGAGCAGGCCTTGATCCAGTACGAAGCCGCCGTCCTCGGGGCGATCGAGGAAGTGGAAAACGCGCTGGTGGCCTATGCGGAAGTGCAGCAGCGGAGGCAGGCGCTGAGCGAAGCGACACGGGCGGCTCAGAAGGCGGCCCTGCTGGCGGAGCACAAGTACGAGGCGGGTCTGACTGACTTTACGAACGTCCTGGATGCCCAGCGTTCACTCCTGTCGTTCCAGGAGCAGCTGGCTCAGAGCAACGGCGCTGTAACGGGCAACCTGGTGCGCCTGTATAAAGCCCTGGGAGGTGGATGGACGTTGCCTGCAAACGAAAGGTAGGAAATCAGCATGACCCGGATCATGTCCCGGGTGTGTGAAGTCACGTGAGGTATTCGCTGTCCGGATGGAACAGGTTACAGGTTTCAATGCCGCAAGATGTCCACCGATGGTTCAGGGAGCGAGCCGGGCAGCGGAGATCTCTCGATGGGGCAATTTATGAAGCAAAATCTGAACGAAGAATCCGACATTGCCAGTACCTTGGGTGTCGACCGGTCTCGGGGGAGCGGCAGAGGATCAAAGCTCTGGCTTGTCGCGGCGCTCGTGGTGTTGGCTGTCGTAATGGCTCTTGTCTTCTTGAAAGACTCGAACTCGTCGTCCGCCATCCAATACAGGACCCAGGAAGTGCAGCGTGGAGAACTGACGGTCATCGTCACCGCCACAGGCACTCTGCATCCGACCAACCAGGTGGATGTGAGCAGCGAGCTTTCGGGAATCATCAAAACAGTTGAAGTGGATTACAACAGCAAGGTGAAAGTCGGCCAAACCCTGGCTGCACTGGACACCTCGAAACTTGAAGCACAGGTGACGCAGTCGAAAGCCGCCCTGGAATCGGCGAGGGCCAAGGTCCTGCAGGCCCAGGCGACCGTCAGGGAAACCCGGAGCAAGCTCGGTCAACTGCGAAGGGTGAAAGAGTTGAGCAACAACAAGGTGCCGTCACAGGTCGAGATCGATGCGGCGGAAGCAGCGCTGGACAGGGCACTGGCCGATGTTGCCAGCGCCAAAGCCGCGGTTTCCCAGTCCCAGGCCACCCTCGATTCCAACCTGACGGATCTTTCCAAGGCCGCCATCCGATCCCCTGTCAACGGAATCGTTCTCACTCGCAGCGTGGAACCGGGCCAGACCGTGGCTGCCACCCTGGATCCCCCGGTGCTGTTCACCCTGGCAGAAGATTTGACAAAAATGGAGCTCATTGTGAACGTGGATGAAGCCGATGTGGGTCACGTACAGGAAGGCCAGAAGGCCACCTTCACCGTTGCCGCCCACCCGAACCGGACGTTCGAGGCCCGAATTGTCCAGGCCCGTTTCGGTTCGACAACGACGTCGGGAGTCGTGACGTATGAAACCGTGTTGAAGGTCGATAACATGGATCTGGCCCTGCGGCCCGGTATGACGGCTACTGCGGATATCATCGTGAAAAAGATCGAAAATGCCGTCCTGATACCCAGTGCCGCGCTTCGATTCACGCCTCCGATCCAGGAGGAGAAGAAGCCTTCCACCGGCCTGCTCGGTGCCCTGCTCCCGCGCCCGCCCCAGCCTGCAACCCGACAGCGCGAGGATACGTCCGGGAGGAAGCAGCAGCATGCCTGGACGTTACGAGGTGGGCAACTCACCGCTGTCCCTGTAACCATCGGGTCGACAAACGGCAGCATGACCGAAGTCGTGGCCGGCGAAATCCAACCCGGGATGGCGGTTGTAACGGATGCCGTCAGTTCGGCGAAATGAACATGACGGCCGTTTACCGGACGGACAAACAGGCTCTTATCGAGCTCCGGGGCGTGACGAAGGTCTACGGCTCCGGCCAGGCGGCCATGCATGCCTTGCGCGGAGTCGACCTTCGCATTGATGAAGGTGAGTTCGTGGCCGTAATGGGGCCGAGCGGTTCGGGCAAATCCACCTGTATGAACATTCTTGGCTGCCTGGATACGTCAACCGCGGGGACCTACTGGTTCAAAGGCGTTGAAGTGAACAGACTGACCCGTAACCAGCGCACCAAATTGCGCAGGTTCTACCTCGGTTTTGTCTTTCAGGGCTTCAACCTGTTGAACCGGACCTCGGCGCTGGAAAACGTCGAACTGCCCCTGATCTATCGCGGAGCATCAGCCCACGAGCGGCGGCATCGGGCCCTCGAGGCCCTCAGGACGGTGGGACTCGATGGATGGGAATCTCACACTCCCGGTGAACTTTCCGGAGGTCAACAACAGCGGGTGGCCATTGCCCGCGCCATCGTGACCGGGCCGACCGTGCTGTTTGCGGATGAGCCCACCGGCAACCTGGATTCGGCCCGCAGTCATGAAATCCTTGAACTTCTCAACGGCTTGAATCGCGAGCAGGGGGTCACCATCGTAATGGTCACTCACGAACAGGATATGGCGGCTCACGCGAAACGCATCGTCCGCTTTCTGGATGGCCTGGTCGAATCAGACGAACCGAACATCAGGAATGCCTGATGCTGTGGAACACCATGATCCTGGCTTTGCGTGAGATCAGGCGCAATGTTTTGCGATCGGTCCTGACCATACTCGGTATTGTCATAGGCGTTGCCGCCGTCATCATCATGGTGACCATCGGTGGAGGAGCCACCGTGCAGGTCCGGCAGCAGATCGCCGGCATGGGCAGCAACCTGCTCATGGTCACGCCGGGCAAGAGACTGGGGCCGGGCCAGTCCACCGACAACGTTCCCTTCAAGGAAGCGGACTCCAGGGCCATTGCCCGGGATGTCCCCGCGGTGGCCGCGGTAGCCCCGGTTTCTTCACAGTCCATCCAGGCTATCTTCGGAAACCAGAACTGGACGACCCAGGTGAGTGGAAGCAACAACCAGTATCTCCAGGTGACGAACAGGTCGATCCGGTCCGGGAGGCAGTTCACGGACAGCGAATTGCGCAGCGGTGCGGCGGTCTGTATTGTAGGGGAAACGGCGATCAGGAAGCTCTTCGGCGGGCAGGAAGCGCTGGGGGAAAAGATCCGGCTGCAGAAGCTCTCGTGTGAGGTGATCGGCCTGTTGGCGGCAAAAGGACAGAGCACCATGGGCACCGATCAGGACGATATTGTCGTGATTCCGCTTTCCACCTTTCAGCGTCGCATCGCCGGAAATCAGGACGTCGGCTTCATCCAGGTTTCCGTCGAGGAAGGCGTGGCCACGGAAAAGGTCCAGAATGACATCGTTCGACTTCTGCGGGAACGCCGCCATCTCTCGTCCAGCGATGATGATAACTTCAATGTGATGGACATGAAGGAAATCGCCCAAATGCTCACCGGGACAACCCGGATGCTGACCGCCCTGCTGAGTGCCGTGGCGGCAGTCAGTCTGCTGGTCGGCGGAATCGGCATTATGAACATCATGTTGGTGTCGGTGACCGAACGCACCCGCGAGATCGGTATCCGCCTGGCTGTCGGGGCTCTCGAGAGCGAAGTGCTCATGCAGTTCCTGGTGGAAGCCGTGGTGCTTTCTTCCTTCGGCGGTCTGGCCGGAATCGTCCTGGCTCTTACCGCTTCCGTCTGGCTGGCTGGGATCTTGCGCGTTCCCTTCGTCTTCAATGGGGGCATTGTGATGGTTGCGTTCCTGTTCTCAGCCGCCGTGGGAGTGATCTTCGGCTACTTCCCTGCTCTGAAGGCCGCCCGCCTGGACCCCATAGAAGCCTTGCGGCATGAATAGTCCCACCGAATGATTCGGCGGGGGATCAGCCGCATTTCCCGCATATCCTCGCCCCGGCCCCGTTCCGGCCCGTGCCGCCGGGGTGTCGCGACCCTGTAGTGCATCCACCATTTGCATGATTTGCATGATCCGATGCTCTCCGATGATTGACACGAACCGCCTGATTCGTCACAATATTTCATGTATTCCACCAGGAGAGGATTTCCCTTGGAAAAACGTGTATACCCGGTCAACCTGCAGATCAAGGTCATGCTCCTGTTCCTCCTGCTGGGTCTCATGCCTCTTGGAGTGGTGAGCTTCTTCTCCATCAGGACAGCGGAAGGCCTCATCATGAGGTCGGTGACGAGTCACCTCGAGGATGTGGCGACAGACAAGGCTTCGCTGCTCGGCAGATGGATTCTCGAGCGCAAAGCCGACCTGCAGGTTGTGGCCGGATCTTCAGTGTTGAAATCCATGGATGCTGAGCGAATGGCTCCCTATCTCGACCTGGTACGACATAATTATGCGGTTTATGAAAGCCTTATGGTCTTTTCCCCGGATGGGCGGGTCGTGTTTTCGACGCCGCCCGGGGCGGATTCCATCGAAGCGGGAGAATGTCTGCAGCCTTCCGAATCTGAACCGCTGATCCTGTCAGATATCGAACTGGAACCCCGTCGCAGGAAATCCGTTTTCAGGATCTCGGTGCCTGTTCCCGGCAACGATGGGAACACCGCAGGGATCGTGTGTGCCACGGTCGGCACGGAAGCCATTCTCTCCATGATACTCAAAGTGTCTCTGGGCGAAACGGGCGAGTGTTATCTCGTGAATCGCGAAGGGACATTTCTTGCCCACAAGGAACCGGACCGTATCCTTGCCGAAAACATCGCCCTGTCAGAAAGCTTCCGGAACATTTTCAATGGCGGAAACCGCGGCGCGACGTATATCGACTACAGGGGTATCGAGGTGCTGGGAGCGTTGAAAAGAGTCGAGGGCACCGAATGGACCGTCGTGGTGGAACAGGATCGTGATGAGGCCTTCAGGATCGTGGACAGGCTCAAGCGCTACATCCTGCTGGTCATTGTTTTTTCCGTCGGCAGTGCGTTCATGCCGGCGTGGCTTTTCTCCTACTATGTGGTCAATCCTGTTCGCAGGCTGAGTACGGCGGCCGAATGCCTGGCGCGGGGGGAGTTTGAAAAGGCACTGGTGAGGACCGACCGGTCCGATGAAATAGGGACACTCTACAATGCGTTCGGGGATATGGCCAGGCAGCTCCAGGCCCGTCAGCACAGCTTTGAAAGGGCAGTTACACTCAGGGAAGCCGAGCTCAAGGAAACGGATGTGCGCCTGAAAAAGACTCAGCTGGCCGCTGCCCGGTCCGAACAACTCGCGGCCCTCGGGCGGTTGGCGGCCGGAGTAGCGCACGAAATAAGAACGCCGCTGACCTCCCTCAAGCTGTTTCTCGAGTCGGTGGAGAGCGAAATCGAAATATCCCCGGAATACGTGGAGGATTTCAGGGTGGCCATGGATCAGATCGGCAGGATGGAAGCCACCATCAACCGTTTTCTCGATTACGCCAAGCCGAGGGATCCCATCCTGTCCCGGATAGAAGTGGGACAACTGGTGCACGATGCCATGCTCATTGTCAAGCCCAGGGCCAGGCAGCAGGAAACGTCCGTACGTGTGGATGTGCCTGAAGGGCTGCCTCTTCTCCTGGGCGACAGACGACAACTGGGTGAGGTTCTTCTCAACCTCCTGGTCAATGCCCTCGAAGCCGCTGCCGCGGGCGGCAGCATCCACATCGCCGCATCTCTCCATCACGAGGAAACGGGAAATGAGGCACAGGAATTTGTGCGCATCGACGTTCGGGACGAGGGGCCCGGGATAGCGGCTGAGGATCTGCCCAGGCTGTTCGACCCGTTTTTCACGACAAAACGCACGGGAACCGGTCTCGGCCTGTCCATTGCCTACAGTGCCGTGAAGCGGCATGGAGGAAGGATGACGGCCCGCAGTGTTCCGGGCAGCGGAACCACCTTTTCTGTCTTGATACCGGTGTCGTTGACAGGAGGGATGGAGATGGAGACAGATGGAAAGAATACTTATAGTTGACGACGACGAAGGACTCGTTCATTTCCTGGGCCGTTTTTTCAAGCGGCAGGGATACGACGTCCATTCCTGCACGGGAGGGCGGACCGCCCTCGATTACGTGGCCCGGACTCAGTTCGATCTCATCCTGCTGGATTACAAGATGCCTGACCTGAACGGCCTGGACACGCTCAAGGAAATACGCAAATCCCAGGTCAAGACTCCAGTTATCATCATGACCGCTTATGGAACGACGGAGACGGTCATCGAGGCCATGAGGCTGGGGGCCTACGACTACCTGGCCAAACCCTTCGACCGGGAGGAACTCAGGAGGGTGTCCGCAGATGCCCTGGAAGTGAACCGTCTGATGAAGGAAGTGGTAAGCTTTCCCAGTGCACACAATGACGCCTCCGCAGATCTGCAGAGCATGGTGAGGATCGTGGGCACCAACAGGAAAATGCAGGAAATCTACAAACTCATCGGGCAGATAGCCGATAAGGACGTGACGGTACTCATTACCGGGGAAAGCGGAACGGGAAAGGAACTGGTCGCCCGGGCCATATACCACCACAGCCACCGGAAGAATAAACCCTTTCTCACGATCAACTGCGCGGCCATCCCGGACACCCTTTTCGAAAGCGAACTGTTCGGTTATGAGCGCGGAGCCTTCACGGGAGCGGAACGGGGCCATATCGGCAAGTTCGAACGATGCCACGGAGGCACCCTCTTCTTTGATGAAATCGGAGACATGTCGCTTTCCACCCAGGCCAAGGTCCTGCGCATCCTGCAGCAGGGAGAATTCGAGAGGCTCGGAGGCACCGAGACGCTCAGGGCCGATGTACGGGTCATCGCAGCGACAAACAAGGACCTCGAAGAAATGGTGGTACAGGGCCTTTTCAGGGAAGACCTGCTCTGGAGGCTCAAAATCATCTCCATCCATCTGCCTCCTCTGAGGGAGCGCATCGAAGATGTACCCGTGCTGGTGGACTATTTCGTGAGGCGCTTCAGCAGGGAATACCGCACACCGATCCGCCACGTATCCGAAGCGGCCCTCGGCAAGCTCAAATCCTATTCCTGGCCGGGCAACGTCAGGGAGTTGGAAAACTGCATCCGCAGGGCCGTGCTGCTGTGCCAGGGGGACGTCCTGCTCGAGGAACACCTCGGTATCGAAAGGGAGGAGCCTGTTCCCCCCGGAAGCCTCGGCAGCCATCAACTGCTCCAGAACATCGAAAGAAAGCTCGACGACCTCCTCGTGGATCTCACAGGGCTCGCTCGACGCGAACCTCACACCAATACATTTGAACTGGTGGAAAAGGCCTTCATTTCCAGGGTGCTGAAAGAATGCGGCTTCAACCAGGTGAAGGCGGCGAAAATGCTCGGCATCAGCCGCAATACACTCAGGCACCGTATGAAGAAATACGCCGTCCTGTCTCCCGACGATTGAACAGGCAAAGCAACTGCTGCTTTTTCACACGGGCTGTTCAAAATTCGAACAGTCGGCTTGTGATCCTATTAACGAAGTATTTCGAGTCCTTGAACTCTTCCTGCCTTTTTGTCCTGTGGGTTCCCTCCATTCTCGACCCGCGAATCCTGGAAGGCCATCGCTTTCGTTCAGATCGCTATGGTCGGTATATCCTAATAATTACAAAATGTTGGAGTTTATGTAGGCCTCCATCCCGAGTTGGGCACGTCTTTTGCCTTTAGGGCGGTCGGATGGTATCCGGCGGATGGAACGGGCAGGACTGTTCTGAGGTCTTATCCACCGGTAATGAGGCTTACAGGGTTTGGCGGTTGTGCCCCGGTGCGGTTGAACCGAAACCCCGGCCCGCGAGGTTTGCTGGTGGGCACGGGCAGGCGAGGTGTTGATGATGCGGGGGGGAGTGAGTGATCCGGTGCATTGCGGGAACGGGTGCCTGGATCATGAGAAATGGGAGATAGGGCGGAATGCCGCGAGGCTGAGACACTTCAGGGGTGTGGCGGCCGTGGTGATGAGCGATGCGCTGAGGGTATGGGAGGAGGTCTGGGATTCTTTTCGGGATTTGAGGGACCCGGATGCGATCCTGGAAGGCGGCTCGGAGCCTCCCGGGCGACTGAATTGCGGCGACTGGGATTCGGTCAGAGACAAGCTCCACCTGCTCGGGCACTACATTCATTACACGAAAAGGCTTTGTGAGGGAACGCTTGGTGATCCCGAAGAAAAGGAAAGAAAGGAGTAGAGATGCCCAGTCAGCTGAAGGTGATATCCGGCAACGACCAGGGGGAGAGCCGGCACAGGACGATGGTATCCGAAGAAAACGTCAGGCACTTCTGCAGCGTGACCCATTCGGTGCTCCAGGAGGCGCAGAAGACCTGGACTGAGATCTGGAAGGAGCTGGAAGGGTCCGTGGTGGATGGGGTGACGGTGTTGCCGGACGCCGAGGACGGGTTCCGGCCGTTGTGCGGATGGCCCGAGTTCCTCGAGAAGATGTGGGTTCTCAAACACCATCTCGATTATGCGACGAAATATTCCGAAAGCAAGGTCTACAGGTATTGATTGGAGTGGCGTGTGCCGAAGAACGGGGACATGGCGGAAGCGCGCCGCCCCGGTATGAATCGCATGGGAAAGATTGGGGAGGCGGCTGTCCGGTCGAGAGGAACGGCCGTCGTATCTATAAGAAACTTGGAGGGAATCACAATGTCCGGCAATCACAACAACAACGGCAGCAACCCATTTATGATAGCTCGAAAGCAGGTGAACGACTGCGCAGACATTCTTCAACTCGGGGAAAATGTGCGGGAGATTCTTCTCCACCCGATGCGGGAATTTCACGTCAATTTTCCCGTTCGCATGGATGACGGGTCCACCAGGATCTTCCAGGGGTTCCGTGTTCAGTACAACGATGCCAAGGGGCCTACCAAAGGGGGAATCCGGTTTCATCCCGAGGAAACCATAGATACCGTGAGAGCACTGGCGGCATGGATGACCTGGAAGTGCGCGCTGCTCGACCTGCCTCTCGGCGGCGGCAAGGGGGGAGTGATCTGCAACCCGAAGACCCTTTCGAAACAGGAACTCGAGCGGGTGAGCCGTACGTACATCAGGGCGATCAGCCCTTTTATCGGTCCCGACAAGGACATCCCGGCGCCTGACGTGTATACGAATCCCCAGATCATGGCCTGGATGGTGGACGAGTATTCGTCGATCATAGGGAAAAACCAGTTTGGAGTGATCACTGGAAAACCGCTGCCGTTGTGCGGGTCTCCGGGGCGTGGAGACGCGACTGCCAGGGGGGGGCTGTACACCCTTCGGGAAGCGGCGCAACGGGTGGGGATTGACCTGAGCAAAGCCACCATGGCCATTCAGGGTTTCGGAAATGCGGGGAGCTATGCGGCAAGCCTTGCGGAAGTTCTGTTCGGTTCGCGAATCGTCGCCGTCTCCGATTCCAAGGGGGGAGTAGCCTGTAAGAGTGGCGTCAACATTTCAAAGGTATTGAACCACAAGAAAAACACGTCCTCGGTCGTCGGCTGCAGCGGCACCGAGAACATCAGCAACGATGAACTGCTGCAGATGGACGTGGATGTGCTCGTCCTGGCCGCCCTCGAGGGTACGCTCACCGAAAAGAACGCCGGGAGCGTGAGGGCGAAAGTACTCGTCGAGCTCGCCAACGGCCCTACCACTCCCGAAGCGGACGAGATTCTCTACAGGAAAGGCGTCCACGTGATCCCCGATTTTCTGTGCAACGCCGGGGGAGTCACCGTTTCTTATTTCGAGATGGTCCAGAATGCCTACATGTTTTGCTGGGACGAAAAGGATGTCCATGAGCGGCTGGACAAAAGGATGACGAGGGCTTACCACGAGGTGTTGGAGACATCCGAGTCTTTCCGGATCAATATGCGCAAGGCCGCTTACGTCGTGGCTGTGGACAGGGTTGTTAAGGCCATGGAGTTGCGGGGATGGACCTGAAGCATTAAAATATATAATTAAACATCGTTCCCGTGAAAGCCTGGGAACGCGAACCCTTGTGGAGTTCGGACTCCCTCTTCCTCGATAGCGGTGGAGTATTTCCTGCAGGCGGCTGTTTCAGCAGCCTCGGGAAGGTGAAGAGGGAGTCTGGAAAGCGATTTGGGTGAGATTTTTCCCGTGGACGGCCGATTGCGGCCGGACTGAGGAAGGCCGGTATGCGATGCAGGAGCCGGTAAAAGCCCGGTGCGGCAAGGACCGCTTCGGGCTTTTGACGGCTCCTGCAGTGCGTTCGTCACTACCGTTTGGATCCGGTGTTCTATTTGTTTATGGATGCGGCAGTCGTGGCCGCCTGGAGGCGGGGTTTCCAGCGGGTGCCGCGGAAAGTGTATGGAGGAATTTCATGGCCAGGGCGAAAAGGAGGATTTACGTCACAGAATTCGATATGAAGCGACTGGACAAGTTGATAGACGCTCTCGAAGATTTTGACGAACGCAACAAGAGATATCTCGAAGAACTGGAAGATGAACTGCGCCGGGCGAAGGTCGTTCCTTCGAAGGAAATTCCCGGCGACATCGTTACCATGAATTCCACGGTGCGCCTGACCGACCTGGATTCAGGTGAAGAGGCGGTCTACTCGCTTGTCTTTCCGGGTGAAGCCGACTACAAGGCGAGGAAGATCTCCATACTGGCTCCCATCGGGACTGCGCTGATCGGCTATCGTGTGGGGGACACCCTGGAATGGCAGGCGCCGGCCGGTATAAGAAGATTCAGGATCGACGAAATCCTGTATCAGCCGGAGTCGGCTGGAGATTTCGATCGGTAGGCGAGAAAGTCATCGTTCTGAATTCAGAAATCGACATGGGCCGGCCAAGATGCATTCAACCATTCCTGCAGCCGGCCCGGAGGCATCCTGGCATTTCGCACCCCCCCCGAAAGGTACGATCCCCTTCCCGTCGAGCGGCGGGGGCTTCGAATCAGGGCCTGCCGATGAGGTTGACCCGGCGACCGCCTGCCGCAATCCATCCGGGATAATGGTCAAAACCGTTTGACAGCACTTGCCGTCGTGGTAAAAAGACAGTGATCGGTTGATTCAGCTTCCTGAAAATGACCATTCCACAAGCTCATTCTGTGATTCCTTTTCCCTACTGGTGATCGACATTCGCCGGCATCCGGCGGAGCGCGCCTGGATGGATCGGATCTCGCGTGGTGCGACGACCCTGGTTCATCGTGGGCAGGGTGAGGGGCGGGTTTTGCCATGGAAGTCATTTCGAGGTGGGAGCATGGGTTTGACGGCGCGTGACGTTATGGATACACGGTTCTTTACGCTGCTTCCTGAAACCACAGTTGCGGAAGCCGTCAAGGCCTTCAGGAGGGCAGGTGAGGAACTGAACCGCAGGGTCTTCGGGATGATGGTGACCAGCCCGGATGGAGAGCTTCTCGGGATGGTCTCCATGTATGATATCCTGATTCTCATGCGCCCCAAGCACATCCACATCTGGGGAGAAATGCACGACATTGATGTCTCGGGTTTCATGGATGAATGCTACCTCCGGGCGAAGTCCATACCGGTGGGAGACCTGATGACCACCGACGTCATCACACTCACTCCGGACACGCATCTGCTCCAGATTGTCGATATTATGGTGAGAAAGCACCTCCGCCGTATTCCGGTTTTGGATGGTGGAAAGGTAATTGGAATCGTACACATATCGAGCGTCTTCTTCTTCCTGATGGAACGCTGAGGACTGTGCGTTCATGGCTCATGCCCCCATGTCGGTCAAAGATCGGAAGAATGTACTGAGTGGTCTGAAGGTCCGGGAGGCGATGAGAAGAATCGCCGTCCACCTGCCCGAGAGCGCTTCCGTCGACGAAGCCACCCGGTGTGCCATCAAGTTCAAGGTCAGCGCCATTCTCATCACCGGCAGGGAGTACCAGGCACTTGGAGTGGTGTCCAAAACGGACCTCATGTGTGCCTACTATGCCGGACTACCTCTCGAAACGCCCGTCTCGACCATCATGAGGAGTCCGCCTCTTTTCTGCGGCATGGACGATTCGCTGGACGCGGCGCTGGACACCATGCGCAGCAAGGGAGTACACCGCCTGTATGTGCGAGGAGACGATCCCGATCAGGCGATCGGGATCCTGGCCTATCCCGATATCGTAGGTCTGCTTTACAGGTACTGCCACAAGTGCGAGCACAATACACTCAGAACCAGGAAGGTTCCCTCGATATTCAATTTTTCGGACACTTTCAAGGTTCGTGACGTCATGAATCCGTCACTGCTCGTTTTCAGAGAGGAGGCTATCCTGTCCAGTGTTATGGAGGGGCTCTCTGCGCATCGGATTGGAGCGGTTCTCATCAGGGGACGCAACAATCTTCCTTCGGGAGTGGTATCCAAGACGGATCTCATCATGGCCTACCGGCATGGTATTCGGCCGACTGCCGAGGCGGCGACAATCATGAGTTCTCCCGTCCGGTCGTGCGATCACAACGAACAACTGGTTTCCGCCATTCAAAAGATGATCTTTTCGGACGTGCATCGTTTCTTTGTCTACCGGGACAATCCGGACAACATCGTCGGTGTTCTGACTCTTACGGACGCCGCAAGGGTTCGTTCCGGGTCGTGCCGAGCGTGTGTCAGCAGCCGCATAAGACTGTAGATTTCCCCATCACCCCGCGTTGCCGCTTCCGTCAAATCCGCTTTTTACCGGAAAACCGCATGCCGTCTCTCCAGCCTCCATCGGTTGAACCGAAGGTGCCGGCTTGCCTGGAAGGATTCAACGGGCGGGTGCGATCGAAGGAGAATGAAGGAAGAATGAAACGCACAGGAACCGAAGCGTTTCCACATGTTCGAGCGATGCGTGGGAATGTGGTTCATCCGGCATTTTCTCATAAACGAATACCTCCGGTGCTTTTCACGCAAAGGATCGAAGGCATCACGACATCATTCCCGCAACAACCTCATTTGCCACCGCGACCTCATTCCGCACCACAACGTCATTCCCGCAAAAGGCGGGAATCCATTCTAAACGCGGATCACACCATAAAGATGTCTCCACCCGGGATTGCCTCGCTCTATCCATCTTGTCTTCCAGGCTCTTTCCCCTTTCTTGTAACTGTTTACTTAAAACTGTTTCGCCGTGCACGGTTATCTTTTCCTGGGTTCCCGCTTTCGCGGCAATGACTTTGTCGCGAAAACGATGTTGTCGCGGGTGTATTCCACCCTTGTGTGGCAGCTGTCCGGGTACGCGTTTGCCGGATGAACCGTTTTTTCGGGCCATGGTTATTCTCCTGGTTTAGGTTTGTCGATTCAACCGGAGTTCAATCCCGGGTCGACCTATTTTCATGGTTGGTTGTGAGCCTGCGGCTCATGGAAGTTTGCCGGAAGAACCAGAAGTATTTGCAAGGGAACTTTTCTAATGGTAGACGTTGAAATAGGTTCTCCATGCGTGCATCTTACTGCTCGGGTATCCGGGCAGCCGTGATTTGCGGCTTCAGAGGGCAACCAGAGCGGGAAGGAGGGGTTCCGGTGAATCAATCCGATAAACGATCGAGGGGGCATTTCAGTGATTATGACGACCTGTTCTTCTCGGACGAATCGAAAAGATCCACGGAGAGAGTCGATATGTCTCCTTTCGGTACCGAGGGCTGTCAGTGGGTGCTGGACTATTCCTACCTTGAAGATGTTCAGGACAAGCAGGACGAATGAAGTCTGAGGGTTTTCCAGACCACACGACCAGGGGGGAGGGGCTGATGAAAACAGCGTTTGCGGTTGTCGTCTTCGTGTTTGCCGTTCTTGCAGCTCTGAGTGATGCACGGGGGGAACCTTCGGTCAGCGGTTCGACGGAGGAGTGCATCGGATGTCACGTGAGCACTCATCCAGGCATAGTGGAGGGGTGGAAACGAAGCCGCCATGCCGCGACCACACCCGCCGAGGCCATGAAAGTCTCGGGGCGTGCCCGGAAGATCTCCAGCGGGGATGTGCCCGAGGATCTCAAGAATGTGGCGGTGGGGTGCGCCGAGTGTCACCTCATGAGGCCGCGTGCTCACACGGACACCTTCGAACACAACGGCTACGACGTTCATGTGGTGGTCAGCCCGCAGGATTGCGCAGTCTGCCACGTGGTCGAAACCGAACAGTACGGCAGGAACCTGATGGCCCATGCCTACGGAAACCTGGTGAACAACGACGTGTACAAGATGCTGATCAGCGCCGTCAACGACACCCCCGTCATGGACAAGGGCAGGCTCGCCATTCAACCTTCCAATGCCGCCACGGATGCTGAATCCTGCCTCTACTGCCATGGCACGCGCCTCGAGGTCACCGGGAAACAGACCCGGGAAACGACGGTGGGTGAAATGGAATTTCCGGTGATCGCCGGCTGGCCCAACGGTGGAGTCGGCCGCGTGAACCTGGACGGAAGCGTGGGTTCATGTTCAGCATGCCATACTCGGCACGAGTTCTCCATTTCCATGGCTCGAAAGCCCTACACCTGCAAGGAATGCCACGTGGGCCCGGATGTCCCGGCCTACAAGGTGTATGAAGCCAGCAAGCACGGGAACATCTATTCGGCGAAATATCAGGACTGGAACTTCAAGAACGTACCCTGGACCGCGGGGAAGGATTTCACGGCACCCACCTGTGCCGTATGCCACATCAGCGAGGTGGTCGGCCTCGATGGGGAAATCGTTTCGAAGCGCACTCACGAAGTGAAGGATCGCCTCCCCTGGCGCATTTTCGGGCTGATCTACGCTCATCCGCACCCGCGTGACGCGGATACCTCCGTGATTCGAAACCAGCAGGGACTGCCTCTTCCCACGGACTTCGGAGGAGGAATCGCGGCAAATTACCTCATGAACGAGCAGGAACGTGCCGAGGCTCAGAAGGCCATGCAGGCCACCTGTTTCGCATGCCATGACGGTTCCTGGGTCGACGGCCACTGGGAAAGATTCGTGAACACCATCGAGCAAACCAATGCCGCTGCCTTGACCGGGACTCAGATCATGGGTGAAATCTGGAAGCGGGGACTTGCCGTGAACCATGAAAAGGGAGGCAATCCCTTTGACGAGTACATCGAGAGGGTGTGGAGCGACATGTGGCTCTTCTACGGCAATTCCGTCCGGTTTGCCTCGGCGATGGGGGGAGGCGGCGACTATGCGGTTTTTGCGGACGGACGCTACCAGATGACAAAGGCGATCCGGGAACTGGACGACTGGCTCGCTCTCCGGAAAAAACTCCCCAAATAAGCCAGGCAGGGACACTCGAGGGTCCGGGCCTCCTCCGGACCCATTGCCCTGGCGGGAAGTACGGCCTGACTCCAGGCCCATGAAGGGTCCCGCCGGGATGGGCATACGCCATGCGGCCGGCCGCTGTCGCCCGCGAAACCGACTCCTCTGCGGAGTGCCGGCCTCTGCCGGGCCTTCCGAAACTCCCGCCTGCCTCCTTGTTCCCTCGAACGGTGGCTCCGCCTCGAACCGATGATTATGATTTCGACAGGGAAGATTCATCGCCGGGGAAGCCATGCCCGCGCAGATCCGGAACATCTCCGGGAGAGGATGTGTCATGAAACCATACGAGGGTACCGATTACTTTGATTGCAGCGAGTTGCTGACCGATTCCGAAAAGGATCTTCGAGACAAGGTCCGCGGCTGGGTGGAGAAGAGGTATCTCCCCGGCGTGTCTGACTGGTTCGAACAGGGAATATTCCCGGTTCATCTCATTCCCGAAATGGCCGGTCTCGGGCTGTTCGGACTCAAACTGAAGGAATACGGTGGAGCTGGAGTAAACAGCACGGCATACGGGCTGGTGTGCCAGGAAATCGAGCGCGGAGACAGTGGTCTGAGGTCGTTCGTATCGGTGATGAATTCGCTCGTCATGTTTCCCATCGCCCGCTTCGGCAGTGATGAACAGAAGGCCACGTGGCTGCCGGCCATGGTGCGCGGGGAAAAGATCGGCTGTTTCGGAATGACGGAGCCCGAGACCGGGTCGGACCCTCAAAGCATGCGGACGACGGCGGTCAGGCGGGGGGATCGGTACGTCCTGAACGGGAGAAAGATGTGGATCACCAACGGGGAAATTGCCGATGTGGCCATCATCTGGGCAATGACTGAAGAAGGGATACGAGGGTTCCTCGTGGAAAAAGGTACTCCGGGATTCTCCGCTCATCCCATCAAACGCAAGTTCTCCCTGAGAGCTTCCGTGACATCGGCCCTCGTTCTGGACAATGTGTCCATTCCCGCGCAAAACATCCTGCCTGGAGTCGAGGGGCTCCGGTCGGCGTTCATGTGTCTTGGCGAAGCGCGCTTTGGAATTGCCTTCGGCACGGTGGGTGCCGCCATGGCCTGCTACGAGACCGCGCTCGACTATGCCAAGAATCGCATCCAGTTCCAGGTCCCCATCGCATCCTTCCAGCTGGTCCAACGGAAGCTGGTCAAGATGCTGACGGAAATAACCAAGGCTCAGCTCCTGTGCATCCGCCTCGGACGCCTCAAGGACGAAGGCCGTGTGCGGCCTGTCCAGATCTCCATGGCCAAGATGAACAATTCGGCCGAGGCACTCAAGATCGCGCGAACTGCCAGGGATATCCTGGGAGCCAACGGCATCAGCCTCGGGTACTCCGTTATCCGGCACATGCTGAATCTCGAGACCGTGAACACCTACGAGGGTACGGAAGACATACATGCTTTGGCCATCGGGCGCGACATCACCGGGATGAATGCTTTTTCCTGCAGGCAGGAGTGACTTTCCGGTCAGTCCAGGTCAAAACGTATGCCCTGCGCCAGCGGCATTTCTTCCGACCAGTTGATCGTGGTGGTCTGCCGCCGCATGTATGCCTTCCATGCATCGGACCCCGCCTCTCTGCCGCCTCCCGTGTCCTTTTCACCGCCGAAGGCTCCCCCGATTTCCGCCCCGGAGGTGCTGACATTCACGTTGGCGATGCCGCAGTCGCTTCCCTGGTGGCTGAGGAACCATTCGGCCTCCCTGATGTCCCGGGTGAAAATGGAGGAACTCAAACCCTGGGGCACTCCGTTGTGACAGGCGATCGCCTCTTCGAATGTATCGAAGGCGATCACGTAAAGGATCGGGGCGAAGGTTTCCTGCTGAACGATCGGGAAATCGTTGCGTGCCTCGGCGATGCACGGCGTGACGTAAGCTCCCCGGTCGTAGATCCCTCCCGAGAGGATTTCTCCTTCGTAAAGGATTCTTCCACCCTGGAGCCTCAGGGTTTCCAGTGCCTCCTGCATGGCTTGCAGCGCATGCCGGTCGATGAGCGGGCCCATCAGCACACCCTCGTCCATCGGGTCGCCGATCCGGATCTGCCGGTAGGCGTTGATGAGCATGTCCACGAGGGTATCCCGGATGCTGCGCTCCACGATCAACCGGCGAACGGTCGTGCATCGCTGTCCGGCCGTGCCCACCGCTCCGAAGACAATGGCCCGGACGGCCAGGCGGAGGTCCGCATTTTTCGTCACGATGACGGCGTTGTTGCCGCCAAGTTCGAGAAGCGGTCTGCCCAGCCGCTCCATGACTGTCCGTCCCACTGTTCGCCCCATCCTGACGCTGCCGGTGGCGGAAAGGAGAGGGATTCGACGGTCGGCCGCGAGCAGATCCCCGACATCTTCCCTTTTCCCGATGACCAGGTTCAGAACTCCAGGCGGAACGGCACATGCATCGAGCACCCGCCCGGCGATCTTCATGGCGGCGACGGCGCAAAGCGGCACCTTGCTCGAAGGTTTCCACAAGACGGTATCCCCGGCCACGAGGGCGATCATGGCGTTCCATGCCCACACGGCCACGGGAAAGTTGAACGCCGTGATCACTCCAACCGGTCCCAGGGGATGCCATTGTTCATACATGCGGTGCCTGGGTCGTTCACTGTGCATGGTCAGCCCGTAAAGCATGCGCGACTGGCCGACGGCGAAATCACAGATGTCGATGACTTCCTGGACCTCCCCTTCTCCTTCGGACCGGATCTTTCCTGATTCGAGGCTCACCAGGAGGCCAAGATCCCTCTTGCAGCTGCGGAACGCATCTCCCAGGCGCCGCACGATTTCTCCCCGCCTGGGAGCGGGGACCATGCGCCATTGTTCGAAGGCTTGCACCGCTGCGGATACCGCGCGTTCATAGTCGTCTCCCGATGCCTGGCGTATAGAACCGAGGGGAATCCCATCGATCGGAGAAAGGGATTGGATGGTCCCGCCCCGGCATTCGAGCCACTCCACACCGGTGGAGGCTCCTTCGTTCAGGTCCGTTATGCCCAGTCTTTCGAGCAGCTCCCGCAGGTCGTTTCCCGAGATCGGCATTCTTTCTCCCCCTTTCCGGATCGAGTATGCCCGCTCGCATGCCTCTATCCCGCTACGGACCGGACGGACTCCTCGAACATGCCAAGCCCCACGTCCACCTCTTCAGCGGAAACGGTCAGGGCCGGGCAGAAACGGATGGTATTGTCTCCACAGCCGAGAAGCAGAAGCCCTCTTGTAAACGCCTTCCGGATGACTTCGTTTCTCCATCGGGATGCCCGCTCCTTGGTCACCCGGTCTTTCACCAGTTCAACTCCGACCATGAGTCCTTTGCCGCGGACATCGCCAAGGCACTCGATGGACTTCTGCATTTCCCGCAGGCCGTTCATGAGCTGTTCTCCACGGGCCGCGGCATTGGCCATGAGGGATTCCTCGATAAGCTCTATGGTCGCAAGAGCTGCACGACATGCGAGTGGATTGCCTCCGAAGGTGGAAGCGTGGGAGCCCGCTTCCCAGTTCATGATTTCGGCGCGCGCGACCATGGCGCCCAGGGGCAGGCCCGAGGCGATCCCCTTGGCCAGGGCCATGATGTCCGGTTCGACACCGAAGTGTTCCATGGCGAACATCTTTCCTGTTCTTCCCATGCCGGACTGGACTTCGTCGGCTACAAGAAGGATCCCGTAGTTGCCGGCGAGGCGCTGCAGTTCGCGGTGGAATTCGGCTGGAGGCACGATGTATCCCCCCTCCCCCTGTATGGGTTCGACAAAGATGGCTGCAACTTCGTCGGGAGGAACGGTGGTACGGAAAAGGGTGTCTTCGAGCCATCGCACGCAGGCCACGTCGCATCGAGGATAGCACAGCCCCTGGGGACAGCGGTAGCAGTAAGGGTAAGGGATGTGGGTGATCCCGGGGACAAGGGGGCTGTAGTTTCTTTTCTGTATGGCCTTGCTGGCCGTGAGGGAGAGCGCGCCCATGGTGCGCCCGTGGAACGCGCCGAAAAAGGCGATGTTCAGCTCCCTCCTGGTATTCCACCTTGCAAGCTTAAAAGCCGCCTCCACAGCCTCGGCCCCCGAGTTGCCGAAAAAGACCTTGCGATGACCGCCCCCGGGGACGAGACTCGCCAGTTTTTCAGCCAGGATGATCTGGGGAGTGTAATAGAAGTCGGTGCCGGACATGTGCAGCAGCCGGTCCGCCTGGTCCTTTATGGCCTCAACCACGCGCGGATGGCAGTGACCCGTGGCGCATACGGCTATTCCTGAGGTAAAGTCGAGAAATTCGTTTCCGTCCGGATCGGTTACCCAGAGTCCCTCGGCTCTTTCGGCCACGAGAGGATAAACCCGGGTGTACGAGGGGGAGACGTAACGACTGTCCAGGGCGATGAGTGCTTCCGCCCGCGGGCCTGGAAGCGGTGTGACTATTCTGGGATGTCTCATGGCAGATACTCCATGTCTGATCCGTGTTCAGTGGGAAATCTGGGGTCCGGTTCAAGAACGCTGCCATGCAATATAAGCATCGACACCGGGAGTGTTCAAATTACAGCCGGAGCAAGAAAACGAAGGAAAGAGCGACGAACCGGGACGGGTGAGCCGGAAGCCGCGGGCTCGTGCCGGCGGCGAAGTATGATACCAAAAGCGGGCGTCGAATCTAGCCAATCCATGCCGTGGTAATTATATTAACAGCGTTTTTGTGCATTCATCTCTTCCCTTCTGAAATCCACAATTTTTCCGCGGGCGGACATGCGCGCGAACAAAGGAAAAGAAGCGATGCCCAGAAAAGCCATCAATCTTACCTGCAAGGTGGAATACCTTTCCATTCTGGACGAGACAGGAAAACTGGACAAGAAGCTCGATCCATCCATACCCGACGATCTGCTGCTCCGACTTTACCGTGCGATGCTTCTCGCCCGCCGGTTTGACGAACGTATGCTTGTTCTTCAGCGGCAGGGAAAGATCGGGACCTTCGCTCCCATCAAGGGCCAGGAAGCGCAGGTGGGCGCGGCTGCAGTGCTCGAACCCGGTGACTGGCTCGTACCATCCTTTCGCGAGATGCCTTCAGAGGTCTGGCGGGGGAAGAGCATGGAGAGCGTTCTGTTCACCTACGGCGGATACAATGAAGGAGGCTACATCCCGGAGGGGATTAACAATCTTCCCGTGTCCATCCCCGTGGGTTCCCAGACCCTTCATGCCGTGGGCCTGGGGTACGCGATGAAGTATCGCGGGGATAGGAGCGTCGCCATGGTATTTTTTGGAGACGGAGCCACGTCCGAGGGGGATTTCCACGAGGCTATGAACTTCGCTGCGGTCTTCCGGACACCCACCGTGTTCATGTGCCAGAACAATCACTGGGCGATTTCCGTTCCGCGATCCAGGCAGAGCCATTCGAAAACCCTTGCTCAGAAGGCTCTTGCCTACGACATGCCGGGGATCCAGCTGGACGGCAATGACGTGCTGGCCGTCTACGCGGGCGCGAAGGAGGCCGTGGATCGAGCCCGTTCCGGAGGTGGACCGACCTTGATCGAGCTGGTCACCTACCGCATGTCCATGCATACCACTGCGGACGATCCGAAGAAGTATCGCAGCGAGAAAGAGGTCGAGGAATGGGAGAAGAGGGATCCCATCGTGCGCTTCGAAAAATACCTCAGGGGCAGGAATCTTCTCACGGACGCCGGGGTCGAGGAGATGGACGAGGATGTGCGCAACGAGGTGAGGGAGGCGGAAGAACGCTGGCTGGAACAGATCGGGAAGGGAGTCGATCCGCTGGATATGTTCGACCATGCTTATGCCGAAATGCCCCCTTCCCTGCGAGCCCAGAAAGAGGAGCTGGAACGGGAACTCAGCGAGAAAAAGCGATGAGCCCGGAACGTCCGGTACCGCCTGCCTCGACGGCAGGTTCGGTGAAGAGGGAATCGAGTCCCAACCCAATTGCATGAGGGATATGAAATATGCCGAAAATAAACATGGTTCAGGCGATCAATCTGGCTTTGAGCCAGGAAATGGAAAAGGATGACAGCGTGGTGGTCCTGGGCGAGGACGTGGGTGTGGACGGCGGAGTCTTTCGCGTGACCGACGGACTGATCGACCGGTTCGGCCCCGAGAGGGTAATCGATACTCCACTGGCGGAATCGGGCATTGCGGGCTTTTCCATCGGAATGGCCCTGTACGGGCTGAAACCGGTGTGTGAAATGCAGTTCTCGGGATTCAGCTACTTTGCCATGCACCAGATGGAATCCCATGCCGCGCGACTGCGCTGGCGTTCGGGTGGAAGATTCAGCGTCCCGATGGTTCTCCGGGCACCGTACGGAGGTGGAGTGCGGGCTCTCGAGCACCATTCCGAGAGCCGAGAAGCGTACTGGGCACATACTCCGGGGCTCAAAACCGTTATCCCGTCCTCCCCCCGCAACGCGCGGGCTCTCCTGGTCAGCGCCATACGCGATCCGGATCCTGTGATCTTTTATGAACCCAAGGCCCTTTACAGGGCCTTCCGGGAGGATGTACCCGATGAGGAGGAGACATTGCCCATCGGCAAGTCTCAGATCGTTCGAGAAGGGAAGGACGTGACCCTGATCTCGTATGGGGCTTCCATGCGGCCGGTGCTCGAAGCGGCATCGGAGCTTTCTGCCAGGCACGGGATCGAGGCGGAAGTCATCGACCTGCTCACCGTCTCTCCCATGGATGACGAGCTGTTTACCGGTTCCGCCAGGAAAACCGGGCGTGTGGTGCTGGTGCACGAAGCGCCGAGAAGCTTCGGGCCGGGGGCCGAGATCGTAGCCCGGCTGGTGGAAAAATCCTTCCTCTTCCTCGAAGCCCCCGTTCGGCGTGTCACCGGCTTTGATATCGTGATCCCTCTCTATCAGAGGGAAACGGAATACCTGCCCGGCCCGGAAAGGATTATGAAGGCCGTTCGGGAGACACTCGATTTCTAGCATCCATTCGATGTGGCTGCGCAGGTATGCCGCCCGGGCAGGTTGCTTCAGCCCGGTGCTGTATAGCGCGCGGCCATGGACAGGCACCACGCCGCAGGATCTGAGGAGGAGGTATGGCGGTAGAATTCAGGCTCCCCGACCTCGGGGAGGGAATCCATGAAGGTGAGATCGTCGAAGTGCTCGTGGCGGTGGGAGACAAGGTTGTGGACGGGCAGCCCGTGCTCATCGTCGAGACGGACAAGGCGACTACGGAAATCCCCGCTCCGGTATCGGGAAGGGTGAAGGATATCAGGGTAAGACCCGGTGAGACGGTCAAGGTGGGTGACGTACTCATGACCTTCGAAGAGGAAGCTGGAGCGAGGCCTCGAAAAGGTGTGGAGGTTTCCCCGGAACCGCCGGTGGCTGAGGCACCGGTTTCCGTGGAAGGCCGCATCGAAGCGGCGCCCGGAGGAACACCTCCAACGGCAGCCGGCGAAACGGTCGCCGCGACTCCGTCCACCCGGCGGCTGGCGAGGGAACTTGGAGTGGATCTTCGGCTGGTGTCTCCCAGCGGGCCGGGAGGGCGGGTCACTCCCGAAGATGTTCGAGCCTTTGCCGCGGAGAAAGCGCGGGTGCCGGTCGAGCCACGGGAAAAACCCGTTCCTGAAGAAAGAAGGGAGGTCCGTTCCCCGGAGGTCCCGCGGGTATCCATTGGGGACGCCGACGCGTTCGGCCCCATCGAACGCGTTACATTGAGATCGGTGCGGAAGGCGACCGCGAAGCATATGGCCCTTGCGTGGTCTCAGATCCCTCACGTGACCCACCAGGACGCGGCCGATATCACCGAACTGGACAGGTTCCGCCGCAGGCACAAGGCCGACGTGGAAAAGGCGGGTGGTGCGCTGAGTCTTACCGTGTTTGTGCTGAAGGCGGTTGTTGCGGCGCTCAAGGATCATCCCCGGTTCAATGCCACCCTGGACAACGAGGCCGGCGAGATCATCCTCAAGCATTATTATCACGTGGGAGTGGCCGTGGATACCGATCGCGGATTGATCGTTCCCGTGATTCGAGACGCGGACAGCAAGAGCCTGGTGGAGATAGCCGGGGAACTGCCGGTGCTCGTAAAGCGCACCCGGGAAGGGAAAATAGACCGGGAAGACATGGCCGGCGGCACCTTCACCATTACCAACATCGGCATCCTGGGCGGCACCGGGTTTACTCCCATTGTGAACTATCCGCAGGTGGCCATCCTCGGGCTCGGGAGAGCCGGGCTGCAACCTGTTGTGGCAGGGGATGAAGAAGACAATGAAATCGTGCCGCGCCTCGTGCTCCCCCTGATCCTGGGTTTCGATCATCGTGTGCTGGACGGCGCCGACGCAGCGCGCTTTCTCAACGCGGTCATCGATATGCTGCAGGACCCTGAAAAGCTTCTGATGAAGATCTGACAGTTTGCATGGAGAGGAGATAAACCGAACATGGTCATGGGCGAGTTCACGCAGGAAACGGATGTCCTGGTCATCGGATCCGGCCCGGGAGGATATGCGGCCGCCTTTCGAGCGGCGGACCTCGGGCTGGATGTGACCATGGTGGATACGGACGACAGGCCTGGAGGAGTATGCCTGTTCAGGGGCTGTATCCCTTCCAAGACCCTGCTCCATGTCACGGAACTTCTCTACGACGCCTCCCGCGCCGGTGAGATGGGTGTGGTGTTCGGTCGACCGGAGGTCGATCTCGATAAGCTGAGAAACTGGAAGAACCGTGTGATCGAAAAGCTTGCCGGCGGACTCCTCGACCTGACATCGAAACGGGGCGTGCTGCTTGTCAAGGGACGGGCCGTTTTCGAATCGTCGGATCATGTGCGCATGCAGGAGTCCGAGGTGAGTCATATTCGGTTCAGGCACGCCATCATCGCCACGGGGTCGACTCCCAGATCGATAGAGGGTGTACAGTTCAGAAAAGGCGGACGAATCATGGATTCCACGGGAGCTCTCGAACTGGTGGATATCCCGACGCGCCTCCTCGTAGTGGGAGGCGGATACGTGGGGGTCGAACTCGGTTCCGTCTATGCGTCCCTGGGAAGCCGGGTGACGGTGGTCGAAATGAGCGACAGGCTGATGATGGGAGCGGACCGGGACCTGGTTCAGCCGCTCGAGAAGAGGCTGAACGAACTGTTCGAGGCCATACATCTCAAAACGGGAATCCGGTCGATGGAAGAACACGAGGACCGGGTGGAAGTCACATGGGAGAGCGAAGCTGGGGAATCCGGGCAGGCTTTCGACCGGGTGCTGATTGCCGTGGGCCGCCGCCCCAATTCCACCGATCTGGGCATCGAGAATACTGGAGTCGAACAAAACGAACGGGGCTTCATCATCGTGGATGAACAGATGCGCACGGCGGACGGGAGGATCTTTGCCGTCGGGGATGTGGTGGGAGGAGCCATGCTGGCTCACAAGGCCATGCACGAGGGAAAGATAGCCGCCGAGGCCATTGCCGGAGAGAAGTCCGCTTTCGACTACCAGGCTGTTCCTTCCGTGGTCTATACCGACCCGCAGCTTGCCTGGTGCGGCCTGACCGAGGAACTTGCCCGGGCGGGAAACCGGCCTGTGAAGGTCTCCCGTTTCCCGTGGTCCGCGTCCGGGCGGGCCGTTTCCATGGGTGTGACCAGGGGGATGACCAAGCTGATCGTGGACCCGGACACGGAACGGGTCCTTGGATTGGGCATCGTGGGGCGGAATGCGGGTGAAATGATCTCGGAAGGAGTCCTGGCCGTCGAAATGGGGGCTCTTGTCCGGGACCTCGCCATGTCCATGCATCCTCATCCGACGCTGTCTGAGACCGAGGAGGAGGCCGCGGAAGTCTTTCTCGGCAGTTCCACGCACATTCTGCCTCGAAAGAAGTGATGCCGTTTCCGTATGGGTTCTTCCGGCAGACTTCCATGAGCCTTGGGCTCACAGGCAACTATGAAAACTGGCTGAGCCAGGATTACATTCCGGTTGAATGGACAAACCCAAACCAGGAGGACGACGCCGGACCACGCACAAAAAAACTCTTGATCCGCTGATCTTTCAAGAAAACGGGCCGAACAGTTCCGGTTCATCCAGCAGACGCGTACCCGGACAGTTGTCGCACAAAAGTGGAATACACCCACAACAGCGTCACTTGCACAACAGCGTCATTCGGCATCACATCGTCATTCGGTATCATACGGCACCACAACGTCGTCCGGCACCACAACGTCATTCCCATCAACAATGTCATTCCCGCAAAAGGCGGGAATCCAGGAAAAGGAACCGTGCATGGCTAAACAATTTCAGAAATGGGAAAGAGCCTGGAAGACAAGATGGATGGAGCGAGGCGATCCCGGGCGGAGAGGCCTTCATGGCGCAATCTGCGCTCAGACTGGATTCCCGCCTTTGCGGGAATGAGTTGTGATACCGAATGACGTTATTGATGGAAATGGGGAGGTGATGCCGAATGGCGTTGTGATGCCATCAATTCTTTACGTGAAAAGCACCGGATGCATGAAAAGCACTGGAGGTACTCGTTTGCCGGATGAACCCCTTTTTTCCCCGATCGGGCAGGCGGTCCTGGGGATCGAGGCGGGCGCCCCTCTCCCGGGCTGGATCTCGCCCCCGGGATCTACTCTTCGAAAGTGAGTTGTCAGAATGTATCCCCATAAGAACCTCTGCTGGGTGTGCAAGCTCGGCCTGATGGACTATTTGCCGGCGAGGATGCT